>Ga0310827_100029_pt1 | contig 244361 bp, 219 predicted proteins | sample WT_ome_2_FD_201309 | JGI IMG/M metagenome (GOLD analysis project Ga0310827, IMG submission 201309) | Sorghum-adapted microbial communities enriched on wild type (WT) sorghum from Joint BioEnergy Institute, Emeryville, California, United... ... | reverse complement strand
CGCATCAAGCGCGTCGCCTTCGGCATGCGCAACTTCACCCACTACCGGATCCGCGCCCTCCTCTACGCCGGTCGCCCGAACTGGTCGCTACTCACGACCATCACCCCACCATGAAACGCGGAGCGCCATATAGGGGCGTCAACGCCCTCGTCGAGTCGTTCAACGGCCTCTACAAGTGGGAGCTCATCCACCGGCGAGGGCCCTGGCGTGGGCTTGACGACGTCGAGTTCGCGACGCTCGAGTACGTCGAGTGGTTCAACAGCCGGCGCCTCCACAGTGCGATCACCGGCGACGCCAGCTACACCACACCGGCCGAACACGAAGCCGCCCACTACCGTCAGACAACACCGGCGCTCGAGCCGGCCACCCCATAACCCGAGCAGTCACGCGACCCGGGGCGCTTCACTTATGCCTCGAGCCACGTCGGGTCCGAGCCCGCCGAAGCGGTCGATGACGGCGTCGTAGACCGGCTGCAACGCGGCGATCCGGTCGCCTGTCTTGGCGACGTGGGTCCACGCTTCGGCTGACCAGTGATCGACGTTGGCGAACACCCACACCCATCCGTCGAGGCGGGTCCAGGCCATGGTGGCGTCGGTTCCCCACCGCAGGTTCGGGCCGTCGGGGATGATCGTCCCGTCGTGGGGATGTGGTCGACGCCGCCCCCTGGCTCGTTGGGGAGCCAACAGCCCATGGAGTCGCATCAGCCGCAACACCCGCTTCCCGCCGACTCCGATGCCGTGCTGGCGGCGGAGCCGGGCCCGCACTTTGCGGTATCCCTCCCCGGCGAACGGCGAGTCGGCGATCACCCGGCGGATCAGCTCTGTCAGCTGGTCGTCGGCAATGTCGGTGAGGGGGCCGGGTCGGCGACCCAGGGCGTCACCACGGAGACGACGGTGATACACCGTGGACCGGGACGCTCCCAGCACCTCACACACCCGAGCTAGCGGGAAGGGGCCTTCGGCGGCTATCTCGGCCGCCTCGGCGGCGGGATCTGAAGCCCCCCTTTTTTCGGCCGCCCGCCGCAAGATCTCGTTCTCCATCGTCAACTCGCCGATCTTGCGTTCCGCCTCCGAGAGGCGCCGGTCCCCCTCGGCCCGGGGACGCTTCTGTTTCAGACCCTGCTTGCCCGACTCCAAAAAGTCGTCCCGCCACGCCGCAAGGCGATGCGCTTCCACCCCCACCTCCCGGGACACGTCCTCCAAAGACTCGCCCCGCAACAGCCGCAACACCACATCGATCTTGCGGTTCGCTGACCATCTCGGCTTCGACCGGAAATCGCCGGCCTCGTCGTTGGATGCTTAGACATCGCAGGATGTGTTCGGCGAGCATCTCGATATCAGAGGGACTCCCAACGTGTTTCGGCCGTCTCTGGAGCATCCTTGTGGAGAGGTTCAGCCGGTGTTCTGAGCGTCTCGGCTGCGTGGCTGAGATTGTCGCCCCAACGAAAAGGCTACCCGTCAGAACGCTCCCCACCCGGGAGAAAGATGGCCGAAATGTCTCCTCCGTGAGCATCGATCAGATCCATCACGAGGTCCCGGTTGATGTAAATATGCTCTGCCATCAAGAGCCCGGCTCGACGGCCATCACCGCGGAGAACTCGTTCGAAGATCATTCGGTGGAAGTCGTTAATACGTCGCACCAGATCCGGGACAACGAAGTCATAGGCACGGTCCAAGACACCGCGATCAATGGTGCGCGTGATGAGCTGCATGAGCTGCGGGTTCCCGCTCGCCGAGATCAGGGTGTCGTGAAAGCAACGATTGGCTCTGATCATCCGCTGCCGGATCTCGAGTGGGTAGATCGGACGTCGCTCCTTGAGATCCATCCGCTCAATCGCTTCCAGATCGACGTCGGGATCGTGCTCGTCTCTCAACTCGTCGAGCTCGTCCATGGCACGCAAGACCTGCCGCCGATCAGAGGCGGAAAGACGCTCGAGATGCTCGGCAGCCTTTCGTACGCCGAACGCTTCCAGTTCTGCGCGCACCTCGTAGAGCTGCAGCAAGATATCCCTGTTCAGCGGACGCACGCTGTAGCCCCGATTGTGCTCACCGATGACATAGCCGTCTGCCTCGAGCATGATCAACGCTTCCCGCACTGGCGAGCGCGAGATCTCAAGCCGTGCAGCAAGCTCGGCCGCGGGCAGCCGAGCGCCGGGAGAGAGCCGACCGGTCACGATCTCGAGACGGATCCGCTCGTACGCCACGCGCGCAGCACTTCGGTTGGGCTCGTCGCTCAAGGCATCCTCTTCGTTCCGGTGTAGATGGTCAGCGCTGAGCTTTTCGTAATCGTCACTGCACATTCCTCTAGATCACGCCACGGGCCCGAAGCTCGTCGATCTCTGATGGAGAGAGCCCGAGCCAATCTCCGTAGACCTCGCCATTGTGCGCCCCGAGGGCAGGCCCCGGCTGACGCCGATGACGTTGTCCGGAAGCGAAGCGCGCCGGACCTACAGGCAATGTGACCTGCCCGAAGTCGGGGTCTTCAACTTCGACGAAATCAGACCGGAACCGGACGTGCTGGTCGTTGTAGAGCTCGGACACATCGTAGATCGGTCCAACGGGCACCCCCGCAGCAATGAGCTCGCGGAGCACCTCCTCCCGAGGTCGCTCACGTATCCATGCCCCCAACAGTGCATCGATCTCGTCGCCATAGCGCACCGCGGCCATGGGATCGCTGAACCGCGGGTCATCGGACTTGCCTACGAACTCCACGATCGCCTTGATCATGCTGGCAGACTGCGCAGAGTAGGCGACCCAGCCACCGTCGGCGCACGGCCACGCGTTCCGAGGAGCGTTCCCCAACCGGTTGCCTCGGCGCGTCGGCAGGACGCCGGAGACGAGGTGCTCCGTCACGAACATGCCGAACGCGTAGGTGAGCGAACCGTAGAGGCTGAGATCGATCACGTCGCCCTTGCCCGTACCGTCGGGCCGATCACGGTTCCAGAGCGCCACCAGGCACGACGCCGCCCCCATGATCCCTGTGATCCCGTCCGCGACAGGTACGGCTGGCAGCGTTGGCGGTCCGTCCGGCTGTCCCGTCATCTCCGCGAAGCCACTCATCGCCTCCGCCAATGTCCCGTAGCCAGGACGAGAGGAGTACGGACCCGTCTGACCGAACCCGCTGATCCTCAGCAAAACGAGACGCTCATTCACCTGTCGCAGGTTCTCGGGACCGAGGCCCCAACGCTCGAGGGTGCCCGGCCGGAAGTTCTCCACCAGCACATCCGCACGGGCGACCAAACGGCGGAACAGCGCAGCACCATCCGGCTGGCGTAGATCACACGTCACACAGCGCTTGTTTTGCGCAAGTGCCTTCCACCAGGCCCCCGCACCAGTGTTGCTGTAGCCGATTCGTCGGGCGCCGTCGCCCAGTGTCGGGTGTTCCACCTTGATCACGGTTGCTCCGTACTCACCGAGCAGCCCTGCGGCGAGAGGGCCTGCGATGATTGTCGATGCGTCGATGACGACGAGTCCCTCAAGCGGCAAGCCGCCGTTGTCCTTGTCAACTGTCATGATCGTTGCTTTCAGCCGAGGACTCCACCGACACCGAACCGCGGCCGGGCGACCGCCATGACGATGGCGACCACGAGCGTGGAGATGAGGCCCATGATCGTCCCCATCGCGGCGACCATCGAGTATGTACCGTTTTCATAGATGTCGAGGAAAACGAACCCGACAACGGGATTCTTCGTCCCTGCGAGGAGGGCAGAAGCCGTGAGGTCTCCCGCCATCACCACGAAGAGGAGCGCCCACCCAGCAGCCAAGCCGGGAAGCATCAGTGGCAGCGCGATCCGGCCGAACGTGCGGCCCATCTTTGCACCGCAGATGACGGATGCCTCGTACAGATCGCGACCGACCTGGTCACTAGCGCTTCCCGCGGCGATTGCGGCCTGCGGCATGTAGATCACCAAGTACGCGAGAAAGAGGATCAGGACCGTCCCGTGAAGATTGAACGGGGCTCCGGCGAGCGCAACGATGAAGGCCACTCCGACCACCACATGTGAGATGGCACCGGGGGCCTTGGTGATCGCGTCCACGACCACGGCTCGCCTCGCTCCCCCTTGCCTGGCGTACACCGCGATGATCGCCGCCACGATCATCCCCGCGGTCGCCCCGGTGACGCCGAGCGTCAAGCTCGTCTTGAGGGCCGAGCGAGCGAACGAACCGCTGCCGAGCAGCCTCCCAAAATTCTCGAACGATAGTCCACGCCAGTCGACTCGCGGCGTCCAAAACGGCTGGAGCGCGACGAGCACGAGGCCGAGGATCGGCAGGACCGATGTCGCTGCGAGGTAGACGATCATGGCGGACCGCGCCACCCACCTCCAGGGCCCGAGGGCGACGATGCTGTGGCTCGACGCCTTCCCCCCGATCGTCGCATGCCGAGCCCGAGTCGAGACCCGTCGCTGTGCCAACCACAGTGTGCCCACCACGACGAGCACGAGCAGCCCGAGGACGACCGCCTCGTCGAGTTGAGACGGATATGACTGCACGAGGCTGACGATGTGGACCGATAGGACCCGCACGCGCGCGTTCACGCCGATCGTACGCCCGATCGAGAATACCGCGATCCCACTCACCAGCATCGAGAGGGTGGCGCTGACGATGGCGGGTCGAATCGCCGGCAACGACACCTTGAGCGCTGTTTGGATCGGGCCTGCCCCGTTGATTCTCGACGCCTCCTCGAGCGCCGGGTCGATGTTTCGAAGTGCTGCCGAGAGAATGAGATAGGCAAACGGAACGAGCCAGAGCGTGTAGACAAATATCATGCCCCACCAGCTGGTGATGTTGATGGGGCCGGTCTCGCGCTCGATTCCGACCATCTTCATGAGTCGTCGGAGGACGACATTCAGGTAGCCGGCGCGCTCATCCGCCAGGAACAGCCATCCGACGCTCAACGCGATCGGAGGCAGCAGCAGCGGCGTCAACGGTAAGACGCGCGAAGCCCATCCCATCCGAGCATCGGATCGCTCGTTGCACCACGCGAAGAGCAGGCCGATCGCCAGTGCGAGCAAGGTGCTTGTGCCGAGGACGATTGTTGTGTCTCGCAGAATGGTCGGCATCGCCGGGTCGTTCGCGACCTGCCGGAACGCACTAAGGCTGAGCTCCCCGTCCGGGGCGAAGACTCGGACGCACATGACGACAAGTGGGTACACGACGAGTGCGGCCAGCAGCGCTCCCAGAAGTGTCGCGATTACTGAGAAGACACTGATGTGCCGTCCTCTCCAGAAGGCCGCGCGTCTCCAGCGCTCGCCGAGCAGCTCGAGCTGGCCGAGGCCGCGCATTTTCGGCAGATAGCTCGTCACGCTGCGGACTCCTCGACGGGTAGATCTTCCGGGGGCAGCACGCCGACCGACTCCGGCGGCAAGGTCACCCGAACCCGGGATCCTTCCTTCCAGTTGCGACGTGACCCATCCCACACCCGCAAGCGACATCCACCTACCGCAACGACGTACTCGGTGTGCGCCCCGAGGAACATCACCGTCGAAACCGTGCCGACCCACTCGTTGACATTGGTTGGATTGCCGGTATCCTCGGTGAGGCGGACATCCTCGGGTCTGATGTAGGCGACTACCGACTCCGAGCTCTTCGCGTGGCGGGAGATTCGTTCGCTGGCAACCTGGACCTGGCCGATCGCTGCGCGAACCACGGACGTCGAACCAACCTTGCTCAGGATCCCAGGGAGCTCGTTCACACTTCCTACGAAGTTCGCCACGTACCTCGTCGCTGGTGTCGTGTAGATCTCCTCACACGTGCCGATCTGGACGACCCTGCCAGCCTTCATCACCGCGATCCGATGCGCGATCTGCATCGCTTCTTCCTGATCGTGCGTGACGTAGATCGCGGAGTACTGCAGCTCTCGTTGCATCTCGATCAACTCCAGGCGGAGTTGCTCTCTCACCTTGGCGTCGACGTTAGAGAGAGGCTCATCGAACAGGACGACCGAAGGACGCACCACGAGGCATCGAGCGAGCGCTACCCTCTGCTGTTGACCACCTGAGAGCTGGTTCGGATACTGATCGGCAAGCTCTGCGATCCCCACACGCTCGAGCGCACGCGAGACCATGGCTCCTCGCTCTGCCCGAGGAATCCTCTGGGCCTTGAGCGGGTAAGCCACGTTCTCGCTCACCGTCATGTGAGGCCAGAGGGCGTAGCTTTGGAACATCATGCTGACGCGCCGCTGCTCCGGCGGTACGCGCACGTTGCTTTCGCCCGAGTAGACGACTCGACCACTGATCTGAACCGTGCCACTTGTCGGCGTCTCGAGGCCCGCAATGCAGCGGAGCAGCGTCGTCTTGCCACAACCACTCGGGCCGAGTAGAACGACCACCTCACCCGGAGCGACATCGAGCGACACGTCGTCGACCGCGGCGACGTGGAGTCCACCAGCCCGGACGAATGTCTTCTTGAGACCGCGGACCGAGATCTCGCCCACCGTGTCGGTAGTGTCGGTAGCGCCACTGTGTGGCGCTACCGACGCCCGAGCCTGGACGGGCTCCGCTGAAGTCTTGCCTGGAATCATCGCAGTCATTACTGGAGCCCGAGTGCTGACAGCAGGACGGCTTCAGCTTCCTGGTCCTGCCACACCTCGAAGATCACCGGCTCCCAGCTCTCTGGGAGCTCGAGACACCCTTCGATCCCTTCCCGTGGGACCGCCACCTCCGCGGCCGCACACGTCAGCTCAGCGGCTTCGACCGTGAGGCTGAAGTTCATGAAGAGCCTGGCAGCGTTGGGATGCGGGGCGTTGCGAACGAGTCCTTGCTCTTGTGCTGGCCCGTTGCTCCCTTCCTCGATGAAGGCGACACCGACAGGAGCGCCGGCTGCACGAAGAGCAGCCGAGTGCGCGGGAGCAGCAGGGAAGTTGAAGTAGTAGGCGCCCGCGGCTACCTGCTGGGCTCCTGGCGTGGCACTTTCGACGAGATCGAAGTCGTTTGCCGCCAGTGCCTCGAGATACTCGACGCCGTACAGGCGTCGCATCAGCTCCGCCCACCCCATGTAGGTCGGAGTCGACCGGGGATCGGTCAGGAGAATCTTCCCCTTCCACTTCGGATCCGCCATGTCCTCCCACGAGTCAGGCACCTCATCCTCAGCCACCAGCTCGGTGTTGTAGGTGATGACGCCCGGGCTGATCGCCAAGGTCGCGTAGTTCGCGTTCCACCCCGACTCCGGGTAGTCCGCGAGCTCGGGCAGGAGCTCCGGGCTGAAATCAACGAACCAGCCAGGCTGATCTTGGAATATTTCGTGAGTTGCTACGTTGAGCACGTCGGCCGCAGCGACGCCTGCCGCTTGCTCACCCGCAAAGCGCTCAATGAGGCCACCCGTGGCGATCCTGAGCGTCTTCACTTCGATGCCATACTTCTCCGTGAACGCCTTCGTGATCGCCTCGTTCATCTCATCCGTCGCGGCCGAATAGAAGGTGAGTTCTCCTTCTTCCTGCGCGGCCTTGATGAGCTCATCGAGGTCTCCACTGGGGATGCCGTAGTCGACCTTCGTTCCCGTGCTCGAGCCACCTGGCGAGGTCGACTCCGCCTCACCGGAGTTCACCGAGAGGCTCGTCGTTTGCGGCACTGCGCTCTGACCACCGGACTCCTGCGCATCGTCGTCCCCGCCACAGGCGGCGGTGATCAATGCCGCAGCGGCGAGGACGGGAACAAGCCGACCCCCACGTGTCTTGTTCGTCCGCATCGGTCTGAACCTTCCCTCTTCTCAGGTCACCGACCGGTGAAGGGCCTGGGCTCCCGGTGCTCTGCGAATGCCAGAGCACTTTCGCGGAAGTCGTCAGTGAGATGCAGTGGGAACGGCTCCCGCAACAGCGGCTGCTCAAACTCGTAGCGCTGCATGTAGTACCGGCGGGCGCGCACGACAGAGCGCACAGCTAGTGGCGGGTTCATGAGGATCGCCTCTGCGAACTCCTCAGCCTTCTCGAGGTGCTGACCCTCGGGTACGGCAGCCGCGATCACGTTGTGGGCAGCGGCTTCCGCACCCGTGAAGTAGCGCCCCGTGAGAGCGACCTCGTCGGCGAACGCACCGGCACCTCGGAACTGCATCCTTGCCCAGTAGAGGCCGCCCCAGAGGCCCCGCCTCGTTTCGGTGATCTGCATTTTCGTGTTCTGAGCGGCGACTGCGAGATCGCTCTCGAGAACGAGGCCCAGTGCCATGCCGAGCGCATAGCCGTGCACGGCGGTCAGAACGGGCTTCCAGTTGACGCACTTGTAGAGGTTGCCGTGTCCCTCGGCACCCCTTCCTTCCGGGCCACCGAGCCGGGCCATCTCCTCGCGGGGTCGGAGCTGCCGCTCCTTCACATCCGCTCCGGAGCTGAACGCCCTGCCCTCCCCGCTGATGATCGCGACCCATGCGTCGTCGTCAGCGTCGAAACGATTCAGTGCGTCCTTCAGCGCCAGGACCTGCGCGTCATTGAATGCGTTCAGCTTCTCGGGTCGCCGCAGCACGATGTGCGCGATGCGGCCACGCCGTTCGTAGCTGACCTTGCCGACGGCAGTTCCGTCCGCGACTACAGCCATGTGATCCCCCTGTCGACTCGTAAGGCAAGGCCCTCCCCCGAAGGCCCGCGAGGCCCGTGCCTCGCTGCACTCGCGATCCAAGCAACTCCCCTTGCGTCCGTCAAGAGGTTTGCATGTAACTTGTCTTCAGATTGGCTGCAGAATCGACCGCACTTTCAGGTACTTTGCTGAAAATGGGGGGTTGATCTTGCGGCCAACTGCACGCGCTGCTACATGCAATCTGGCCTCATCGTCACAGGCCTCTCGATCGGCCGCACCTCCGCCGCCGCGCACTCGAGCGCCACCCGGCCACGTGCCATCAGCGACATCCGTCGGTCCGATATCGGCGCCCGAATAGGGCAACGGCTGGTGGCTCCGCGTCGAAGGCGGCCTCTCCGGCCCGCGGTGACAGCCCCTCTGTAGGCTCGGCACCGTGGCTACGCCGTCGCTCTACCGCCGCTATCGCCCGCGCCGGTTCAGCGAGCTGCGAGGCCAGGAGCACGTCGTCAAGGCGCTGCGCGACGCCGTCGCCAGCGGCCGTGAGGGCCAGGCGTACCTGTTCTCCGGGCCGCGTGGCACCGGCAAGACGACCTCGGCGCGCATCCTCGCCAAGGTGCTCAACTGCGCGCGGCCCGTCGACGGCGAGCCGTGCTGCGAGTGCGAGTCGTGCCTCGCCGTCGAGCGGGGCACGAGCTACGACGTCCACGAGCTCGATGCCGCCAGCAACAACAAGGTCGAGCACATGCGCGACCTCATCGAGAAGGCGTCGCTCGGCACGCCAGGGCGGCACAAGGTGTACATCCTCGACGAGGTTCACATGCTCACGCCCGCCGCCGAGGCGGCGTTGCTGAAGACGCTCGAGGAGCCGCCCCCGCACGTCGTGTTCGTGCTCGCCACCACGGATCCACAGAAGGTGCGCGACACGATCCGCAGCCGCACCCAGCACCTGCGGTTCCACCTCCTGCCGCCCGACGAGCTGGCCGCGCACGCCCGGTGGGTCGCCCAGGACGCCGGGCTCGACGTCGACGAGGCGGCGATCGCCGCGGCCGTCGCCCAGGGCGGTGGCTCGGCCCGCGACACGCTGTCGGCGCTGGAGCTGATCGCCAGCACCGGCGGTGTCACCGACGACGCGCTGTCCTTCGACGAGCTGGTGGAGGCGCTGATCGAGCGGGACCCGGGACGCGCCCTCACGGCGGTGGCGCACGCGGTGAACGCCGGCCACGAGCCGCGCCCGCTGGCGGAGGCGTTCGTGCGTCACCTGCGCAACGGGTTCCTCTCGCTGATGGCGCCGGAGCTCGTGCAGCTCCCCTCGGCGCAGGTCGATGCGCTCGCCGCGCAGGCCCAGCGGCTCGGGCCCGCCGCGCTGGTCCGGGCGATCGAGCGGCTCGGCGAGATCCTCGTCGAGCTGCGTCACGCCCCGGATCCACGGGTGCTCGTCGAGGTCGCCCTCGTGCAGCTGACGAGTCCGGCGACCGGCGGCGCCACGACCGACGACGTCGCCCCGCTCGCCGCGCGTCTCGCCGCGCTGGAGCAGACGGTGGCGTCGCTCCAGGCCGCAGGGGCCACCCCGCGACCGGTCGACCCGGCCACCGGTCGTGCGGCGCTCGGTGGTCGGGCCCGCCGGGCCGCCGGCAACGACACCGCCTCGACCCCCCGCCCGGCGGCACCTGCCGCGCCGGCGGCGACCCCACCTGCTGCGGCCGAGCCACCCGCGCCGAGCGCACCGGCGCCGCCCGCGCCGCCACCCGCGTCCCGCGACCTGCGCGCCGAGTGGGACCAGGTCCGCCCGGCGCTGCGCGGCATCGCCAAGCCGCTGTTCGCCGCGACCGAGGTCGAGCGGGTCAGCAGCGACACGATCGTGCTGGTCGCACCCAACGCGGCGCACGCTGCGAAGTGCCAGGAGTTCCTCGCCGACGTGCGCACCACGTGGCGCACCGTGACCGGTCACGACGCGACGGTCGAGGTGATCGCCCGCGAGACGCCGGCCGCGCCGTCGCCCGCCGCGGACCCCGAGCCGATCGAGGACATCGACCTCGACGAGCTGGTCGACGCGCCGCCCGGCTCGATGCCCTCGGCGATCGAGCGCCTGGCCGAGGCGTTCCCTGGCTCCCAGCTCATCGAGCGGCGCGACTGACCCCCACCTCTCGCCATGGCCTCCACGTACTCCCCGCCGGTCCAGAGGCTCATCGACGAGCTCGGCCGCCTGCCGGGCATCGGCCCGAAGTCGGCCCAGCGCATCGCCTTCCACCTGCTCAAGATCCCCGCCGAGGACGTCAACCGCCTGGCGAACGCGATCAGCGAGGCGAAGGCCAAGGTGCGGTTCTGCGCCCGCTGCTTCAACGTCACCGATGCCGAGCTGTGCTCGATCTGCACCGACGACCGCCGCGACCCGCGGATCGTCGTGGTCGTCGAGGAGTCGCGCGACATCGTCGCCGTCGAGCGCACCGGCGAGTTCAACGGCCGCTACCACGTGCTGCTCGGGGCGATGAGCCCACTCGAGGGCATCGGCCCGGAGCAGCTCAAGATCCGCGAGCTGCTCGCCCGGATCGAGCCCGAGGGCATCGAGGAGGTCGTGCTCTGCACGAACCCCAACACCGAGGGCGAGGTGACGGCGATGTACCTGGCCCGCCAGCTGCGCCCGCTGGGGCTCAAGGTGACCCGCCTGGCGAGCGGCCTGCCGGTCGGTGGCGACCTCGAGTACGCGGACGAGCTGACGCTCGGGCGGGCGCTCGAGGGACGGCGCGAGATCACGACGGACTGACCTCGGCGGGGCGGCCGCCGGCGTCAGCGCAGGTTGTTCGGACCTGCCGTCGCCGTCGCCAGGGTGACGTACGTGGCCGGCGAGAGGACCGGCAGCACACCGACGCGGAACGCGCTCACCTGGACGGCGCCCGCCGGCACCGGCGGGGCCGGTGGTGCCCCCGGCTGATCCGGCTGCACGTTCACCGCCAGCGAGAGCGCCCGGAGCGCCTGGAGTGCGGTGTCGAGCGCACCGCCCACGGTCGCCACGGCACCGTTCGACGTCGTGACGAGCAGACCCACCGCACCGGTCACGGTCGACGTGACCACGCCGACCACGGCGTCGAGCACCGCGTCCGCGATGGGCCCGTTGATGATGCCGGCCAGCGCCTCGAGCTGGAGGTTGCCCAGTGTCCCGTGAATCCGGAGCAGCTCGACTCGTGGCGTGACCACGATGGGTGGGATGGCCACGCTGATCTCGAGGGCCGCGTTGTCGAGCGTGGCTTGGACGGTCGCCACGACGTCGCCGACGAGCTCCGCGAGGAGATCGCCGACGATCGCCGTGACGTGAGGGAGCAGCGACTCGAAGAACACGTCGTCGAGCAGTTCCGTGTTCGGCGCCCGGCCGTTGAGGCCGGCGGGCCCGCCGAGCAGGTTCGCCAGGTCGACGCGGATCTCCCCGGCCTGCAGGTCCAGCGTGACGATTCCCTGCGCGTCGCTGCGCGTCCCGGTCAGGAGCGGTGCGACGGCACCGTGGAGGTCGACGTCCAGCTCGACGACGACGTCCAGCGCGCTCAGGCCGGCGAGCAGGGAGAAGAGCACGCCGGTCACCGACTGGACCAGCAGCGCGTCCAATCCGTCCACCGTCGTCTGGACCACGCCGACGGAGTCGACGATCGTCTGGTGCAGATCGCTGATGGCCGCGCCGCGCTCGACGAGCTCCAGCGAGGCGATCCCGTAGTCCCGGACGTCAGCCCGTTCGAAGGGGCAGGCGTCGAGCACCGCGCTGGCCGCGACGGCACCGACGGCCAGGTCGAGATCGGCGAGCCCGGCGACGGACGGCAGCAGGCCGCCGAGGTGGACGCGTCCCGCGGAGGGCAGCCCTGGATCCGGGTTCGCGGCGTTCACGAGCACGGCGCCGGCGTCGGTCACGGCACCCGCTGCGCCGGCGGACTCGCCGGTGCCGGAGGCCCGGCCGTACTGACGGTAGACGCCGGCGGCCTGTCCCTCGAGCGGGAGTGCGACGGCGAGGCCGAGCTGCGGTGCCTGCGCCTGGAGGAGGGCGACGTCGAGGTCGCTGGCGAACGCGTCGGGGCCGACGTTCGAGGCGGTCGCCGGGACGGGTGTCGCCGAGGCCCCGTCGTGCTCGACGCGCAACCCGGTCGCCGCCACGATGGTGTCCAGATCCAGTCCGAGCACGTTGGCGCCGAGGAAGCGCCCGCCACCGTTGCTGGCGAAGGTCCCCGGGTCGGCGCAGTCGAGCGTGCCGACCGCGGCGCGCACGTGCTCGGTGTCGCGCCAGGCGGCGAGGGTCGGGTCGGTGCCGGCGTGCATGACGACGGTCGACGCGAGGCCGGCGGCGGCGAACGTGAGCGCAGCGAGCACGCGGCGAGACCGCGTCATGGCCGCACCTCCTGGCGCGAACCGGCACGGCTGCGGCGGTGGGCGAGCCGGGCGAGCGTCAAGCCGGCACCGACGGCACCGACCGCTGCCAGCAGTGAGGGGAGCACGGTGGCACCGGTGCGTGGCATCGGGGTGCCTCCGGGCGTGCCCGGCGCCGTGGGCGGTCCTGCCAGCGGCGCGGGGCCGGGTGTCGTCGTGAGCGGTGCGGTGGGTGCGGTGGTCGTCGGTGTCGCGGTCGAGGTCGGGACGGCGTCACCCGACGCGGTGAAGCCGACCGCGATCCGGCCGCGCTGGCCCTGCAGCTGATCGCCGGCGTCATCGGGGAGATGCAGGGAGACGAGCACCCACACGCTGCGCGACGGGGTGATCGGGCCCAGCGGGATCGGCAGCGTGGGCGCCTCGGCGAGGCGGATCGGTGGGAGCACGTCGGCGACGGTGGCAGGGCAGCTCGGCGGCTCGTCGGCCGCCTGCCGCCACGGCGCCGTGCACGTCCGCGACTCGACGACGAGGCCGTCGGGGGCCGTGACGAGCGGCCCGGACGACTCGATGTGCATGACGAGGTCGGCGCGCGGCTCGCCGCGCAGGTGCGCCCCGATCTGCCACCAGCGGGTGACGCCGGGGCGGAACGGGGGGAACTCGACCGGGTACGGGTCCGAGGTCAGGCTCAGGCGTCCAGGGGTCCCGTTCTCGGGCACGACGGTCAGCCCGTCGTCACCCGGTGCGGCAGCTGCCGGCGTCGCCGCGGCGAGCACGAGGCCGAGACCGAGCACGGACGCCTTGGCGATCATGCGTCCGGTTCCTCGGCCAGGTCCTCGTCAGCACGCGGCCAGAACGCCCACACGACGAGGCCGGTCGCGACGATGGTCGCCGTGCCGAGCGCCCACGGGGAGCGGAGCACACGGAGCACCTTGCCGAGGTGGGGCACGGACACGACCACGCGGCGGACCTCGTCGACCCGGTACGGGAACGGGTCGACCGTCGCGTTGGCGTCGCCCTTCAGGGTCAGCACCACGACGCGGTCGTCGTCGGGGTCGGGCTCGATCGCCACGACCCGGTGGGTCACCGGCCCCGAGCTGCGCGGGTGCGGCACGGTCACGACGTCGCCGACGCGCACGTCGGCGACCGGCACCGTGCGCACGAGCGCGACCGCGTCCGTGGGCATGGCCGGTGCCATCGAGCCGGTCCGGAACACCACGAGCGACACGTCGAACAGCACGGCGGCGACCACGGCGGCGATGCACAGCGCACCGAGGATCGCGGCGAGGGTCAGCAGCACCTGCCCCGTCGCCCGGGCGGCCGTCCCCGCCACCCGGGCGCCCGTGCCCCGGGGCCGGGGGGTCGTGTCGCGGGCGTCGATGCCGTCGGCTAGCTCGAGATGGCCTCGAAGGCCCATGCCGGCTGGGCGATCGCGCCCTGCAGGTCCTGGTTGTCGCGCTCGTCCTCGGGGAGCGTCACGGCGAAGCACAGCTCGACGATCTCGCCGGGCGTGCTCTCGCTCGGGGCCGCATCGAGCTCGAAGGCGTTGGCGTCCGAGCCAGTGCTGAGCGGGCTGCCGGGCGGGACCAGCACCGTGCCGGTGTCGGCGAGCCCGGCCGCGTTGCAGTCGGCGAGGGGCACCCCGGTCCTGACCTCGTACTCCAGCGCCGCGAACAGGAGCGGATCGGTGTCGCCGACGGCTTGCGCCCCGACGAGTGTGACGAGGCCACCGTCGGAGCCCGCGACGACGCGCAGCTGCAGCGGCGCGTACACCGTGTCACCCGGCGCGAGGTTGGTGGCGTCGACGGAGAACCGCAGCTGGTTGCCCGGCGAGTCCTCGGCCTGCACCCAGTCGCCGGGGTCACCCGTCGCGTTCTGCTCCATCTCGAACGTGCTGGTGCCGAGGTTGTCGCCGTCTCCCTGGCCACCACCCCAGACCCACTCGGTGTCCGTCCAGGCCGCGAGGGTGGCGATGGACCCGACGCCGAGGACGACGCCTCCGGCCAGCACGGCACGAACCTTGCCGCGACGCGGCGTTCCCTTGCGAACCATGACGCTCCTCTCGATGCATGTCGGATGAACGCCCGCGATCGCCCGCGAGGCACGCTACTCATCGCTCGGACGTCGAGTCACTTCCGAGGGTGTGTCATGAGACTCCGCAGGGTTCGGATGCCCCCGTTCGTGGGGCATCGGCCAGAACATTGCATCCCGCAAAGAGGCAAAGGCTGGCCGATCCATTTCGTGCTCGCGCAAGCATTTCTGCCCCGGACGCGCGACCACGCAGGCCAATGACGTGCAGCGAAAATGCACGGCCCGCCGGTCGCGGGCTCGGGACCTGGACGGCGGCAGTGCCGAAAAAAGCCTGGGGCACCACCTCCGAGTCGGTAGCGGGCGGACGGGCCGACTCAGCGATGATGCCCCAGATCAGAGAATCGGTCGCGGGAGGGAGTCCGTCCCCGATTCCTCTATGTGTCAGTCACGTTACAGGCGTTTCCTGATCGAGTCAAGCAACGCCCGCCGCAACCGACGGATTTGGTTCTACCGCAGTTCCCGGAGGGCTCAAACATCGAGTGCGTGACGAAACGCGCTCGATCTGCTTGCGCCCAGGTCACCGGGACGATCGGCCGGGTTGCTGCGCTCAGACGGTGCGGACGACGAGGGCATCGCCCTGCCCGCCGCCACCGCACAGCGCGGCGGCCCCGGTGCCACCACCCCGGCGGCGCAGCTCGTGGAGCAGGGTGAGGGCGAGTCGGTTGCCGCTCATGCCGATCGGGTGGCCGAGGGCGATCGCCCCGCCGTTCACGTTCACCACGTCGCTCGTGATGCCGAGGTCCTGCATGGAGGCCAGGCCCACCGCGGCGAAGGCCTCGTTGATCTCGAACAGGTCGATGTCCCCGAGCTGCATGCCGCCCCGCTCGAGGGCGGCGCGGATCGCGTTGCTGGGCTGGTACAGCAGCGAGGCCGAGTCGGGCCCGGCGACCATGCCGTAGGCGACGAACTCCCCGAGCGGCTGCACGCCGCGGCGCTCGGCCGCCGCCTTCGACATCACCACGACCGCGCTCGCGCCGTCGCTGATCTGGCTGGCGTTGCCAGCCGTGATCGTGCCGTTGGGGTCGAACGCCGGCCGCAGCGCGCCGAGGCTCTCGGGCGTCGTGCCCGGCCGCACGCCCTCGTCGTGCTCGACCACGATCGGGTCGCCCTTGCGCTGGGGGATCGTGACCGGGACGATCTCCTCGGCGAGGCGGCCGTCCTTGATCGCGTTGGCAGCCCGCTCGTGCGACGCCGCGGCGAACTCGTCCTGCGCCTCGCGGCTGATCCCACCGGCGCTGTAGCGCTCGGTGCTCGAGCCCATCAGGCAGGCGTCGAACGCGCACCACAGGCCGTCGGCGATGATCGCGTCACGCAGCTCGACGTTGCCGTAGCGGAAGCCACCACGGGCCCCGTCGGCGAGGTACGGCGCACCGGTCATCGACTCCATCCCGCCGGCCACGACGATGTCGGCCTCACCGGCGGCGATCATCTGGTCGGCGAGGTAGATGGCGTTGAGGCCCGACAGGCACACCTTGTTGACGTTGACGGCCGGCACCGACATCGGGATGCCGGCCTTCACCGCCGCCTGCCGGCTGGGCACCTGGCCCTGCCCGGCCATCAGCACCTGGCCCATCACGACGTGATCGACCTCCTCCGGTGCGACGCCGGCACGCTCGAGCGCGGCGGCGATGGCGAGGCCGCCGAGGTCGGCGGCGGAGAGCGAAGCCAACGCACCCGACATCTTCCCGATGGGGGTGCGGGCGCCGGCGACGATGTAGGAACCAGGCATGGGTCCACGCTAGTGCAGCCGGCACGGCCGATTGCTACCCGCTGGTAACAACGCCTAGCCTGCCGCCGTGCAGCAGATCCTGGAGGCCATCCAGGCGGGGGCAAGCGGCGACGAGCTGGCGAACCTGCCTCTGCCCGACCACTACCGCGCCGCCTACGTCCGTCGCGAGGACGTCGAGATGTTCGACGGCATGGAGTCGGCGGAGAAGGACCCGGCCAAGAGCCTGCACGTCGGCGAGGTGGCGACGCCGGAGCTGGCGCCCGACGAGGCGTACGTGGCCGTCATGGCGTCGAGCATCAACTTCAACACGGTCTGGAGCTCGATCTTCGAGCCGCTGCCCACGTTCGGGTTCCTCGACCGCTTCGCCCGCGAGTCGCGGTGGGCGGCGCGCCACGCGCTCCCCTACCACGTCGTCGGGTCGGACGCCGCGGGCGTCGTGCTGCGCGTCGGCTCGGCGGTGCGCAACTGGAAGCCGGGTGACCGCGTCACGATCCACTGCAACTACGTGGACGACCAGGACCCGAGCGCCCACGACGACTCGATGCTCGCGTCGAACCAGCGGATCTGGGGGTTCGAGACGAACTTCGGCGGCCTCGCCGAGCTCACCGTCGTCAAGGCGAACCAGCTGATGCCCAAGCCCACTCACCTGACGTGGGAAGAGGCTGCGGTGAACGCCTTGTGCAACTCCACCAGCTACCGGATGCTCGTCGGGGAGCACGGCGCGCGGATGAAGCAGGGCGACATCGTCCTGGTCTGGGGCGCCACCGGCGGCATCGGCGGCTACGCCGTGCAGTACGTGCTGAACGGCGGCGGCACCCCCGTCGGCGTCGTGTCGTCCCCGGAGAAGGCCGAGCTGCTGCGCGAGCTCGGCTGCGAGGCGGTGATCGACCGCAAGGCCGAGGGCTACCGGTTCTGGAAGGACGAGCACACCCAGGACGAGTCCGAGTGGCGCCGCTTCGGCAAGCGCGTCCGCGAGCTCGTCGGCGAGGACCCCGACATCGTCTTCGAGCACCCCGGCCGCCAGACGATGGGCGCGTCGATCTTCGTGTGCAAGCGCGGCGGCACCGTCGTCACGTGCGCGGCGACGTCGGGCTACATGGTCGAGTTCGACAACCGGCACTTCTGGATGAAGCTCAAGCGCCTCGTGTCCAGCCACTTCGCCAACTACGCCGAGGCGTACGCGGCGAACCGGCTCGTCGACCAGGGCCGCATCCAGCCGCTGCTGTCGGCGGTGCACCGCCTCGACGACGTGGGCGTCGCGGCGCGCGTCGTCCACCGCAACGAGCACGAGGGCAAGATCGGCATCCTCTGCCTCGCCCCTCGTGAGGGCCTCGGGATCGACGACCCCGAGAAGCGCGAGCGCATCGGCGAGGACCGGATCACCCTGTTCCGCCGCCACGGCGGATGACGGGGTGAGCCGGCGCCGCTCGCGGGCATGATGTCTCCCATGCTGCTGACCGAGATCGATCACGTCGCCATCGCTGTCCACGACCTCGAGGCGGCGATCGACTACTACGAGCGCGCCTTCGGCGCCACGGTGGCGCACCGCGAGATCGTCGAGAAGGACGGTGTCGAGGAGGCGCTGCTCAAGGTGGCCGACAGCTACATCCAGCTCACCCGGCCCACGCGCGAGGACTCGCCGATCGCCAAGTTCCTCGCCAAGCGCGGCGAGGGCCTGCACCACGTCGGCTACCGCGTGGCGGACTGCGCCGAGGCGCTGAAGGCCATGGTCGCAGCAGGGGCGACGCCGATCGACGAGGCACCCCGGCCGGGCAGCCGCGGCACGACCGTCGCGTTCATCCACCCCAAGGGGAGCTTCGGCACGCTCATCGAGCTCGTCCAAGAGTGACCCCGGCGTGACGCTCGACGCCGCGGCGCCGACCGTGGCTCCCGCCGCCGTCCTCTGGGACATGGACGGCACGCTCGTCGACACGGAGCCGTACTGGATGGCGTGCGAGCGCGAGCTCGTCGACGCCTTCGGCGGGCGGTGGACCGAGGAGGACGCCCGGTCGATCATCGGCTACGACCTGCTCGACGCCGCCGAGGTGCTGCGCGAGCGCGGCGGCGTCGACCTCGATCCCCACGAGATCGTCGAGCGGATGCTCGACGGCGTGATCGCACGCATCCGCCGGCGCGTCCCGTGGCGGCCGGGTGCCCGCCGCCTGCTGTCCGAGCTCAACGCGCTGGGTGTGCCGTGCGCGCTCGTGACAATGTCGTGGCGGCGCCTCACCGACGCCGTCGTCGAGGCGCTCGCGCCCATCCACTTCCAGGCGGTGATCGCCGGCGACGAGGTGCGCCGCGGCAAGCCACACCCGGAGCCCTATCTGCGCGCCGCGGCGGAGCTGGGCGTCGACCCGACCGAGTGCGTGGCGATCGAGGACTCGCCGACCGGCGTGCGGTCCGCGTCGCGGGCCGGCTGCGTGGTCGTGGCCGTGCCGAACCTCGTCCCGCTCGAGCCCGGTCCCGGCCGTGTCGTGGTGCCGAGCCTGAAGGGCCTGACGACCGAGGACCTCGGGCGCTTCCTCGCCGAGGCACCACCGCCGGCGACACGCGACCAGCGCCGATCGGGGCCGCACGGGGACGGCCGCCCGCCGTCGTCGTCCTCCCAGCGGCGCCGTGCCGGGCGGGGCACGGCCGAACAGCGCCGCCGGGGCGCGTGGATCGCCGGCGGCATCGCCGCGGTCGCCGCCGTCGGCATCGGCGCCACCATCGCCGGCGGGGGAGACGACGGACCGCCGCCACGCCAGCCCGGGGCGCTCAGCGTCCACGCGTGGACCCCGTACTGGGCGATCGACGACGCCATCGACGACCTGCCGGCGCGGGCGGACGCGCTGCACCAGCTCTCGCCGTTCTGGTGGCGGGCCACCGGCGTCGACACCATCGAGATCGACCGCCAGGTCCCCACCGAGCAGGCCGAGGAGTTCGTCGACACCGCCGGCGACCTGGGCATCCCGGTGGTCGCCTCGATCCTCGACGGCACCGGGCCCGGCGTGATGGCCGGCATCCTCGCCGATCCCGAGCAGCGCGCCCGGCACGTCGAGGCGATCGCCGAGTTCGCCGCCGACGGCGACTTCGCCGGCATCGACATCGACTACGAGCAGTTCGCCTTCGCCGACGGCCGGGACACGTGGGCGGCGACGCGGCCGAACTGGGTCGCCTTCGTCGAGGAGCTGGGTGCCCGCCTGCACGACGACGGCCGCCTGCTCACCGTCAGCATCCCGTGGATCTCCGGCGACGGGAGCGAGACCGACGAGGGCTTCTGGGTCTACGACTACGCCGGGATCACGCCGCACGTCGACGCCATCCGGGTGATGGCGTACGACTACTCCGTCGCCTCCGGTCCGCCCGGGGCGATCGCCCCGCTGCCGTGGGTCGAGTCGATCATCACGGCGACGGCGCAGGCGTCGGGCGACCCCTCGAAGCTGGTGCTCGGCATCCCGCTGTACGGGCGCAACTGGGTCGTCGAGACCCGCGGCACCTGCCCGGCCTCGGCCGAGGGGAACCTCAGCCAGTCGGCCCGCTACCTCGAGGGGCTCGCCGCCCGTCGTGGCGCCACCCCCGAGTTCGACCCGGTGACGCACGAGATGCGCTTCACCTACGAGCTGGAGGTCACCGACGGATCGACGACGTGCACGCAGGTCCGCGACGTCCGCTACGTCGACGGCACGCGGGCGCAGATCCGGATGCAGCGGGCCGTCGACGCGGGCTTCGGCGGCGTCGCCCTGTTCGCCCTCGGGTACGACGACCCGGCGACCTGGACGGCGATCGACACGATCTCCCGCCGCCTGCAGGCCGCGAGCACGGCGAGCACCCCCACCTCCGGGTCCGCCACCGGCGGCTGATCCGCCAGGATGGACACGTGAGCCGGAGCGTGACCCCGTGATCGTCCACCTCGTCGACGGCACCTACGAGCTGTTCCGGCAGAACTTCGGCCGGGCCGCCCGGGAGCCGAACGCGGGGCCGTATGCCGCCACGACGGGCGTGCTGATGTCCACGCTGCAGCTGCTCGCCGACGGGGCGACCCACGTCGGCGTGGCCAGCGACCACGTCATCGAGAGCTTCCGCAACGACCTGTGGCCCGGGTACAAGACGAGCGCGGGGATGCCACCCGAGCTGCTCGCCCAGATCCCGGTCGTCGAGGAGGCGCTGGTGGCGATGGGGGTCACCACGTGGGCGATGGTGGAGCTCGAGGCCGACGATGCGCTCGCCGCCGCGGCGGCGGTCGCCGACGCCGACGAGCGGGTCGAGCAGGTGCTGATCGTGACCCCGGACAAGGACCTCGGCCAGTGCGTGCGCGGCCGGCGCGTCGTCCAGTTCGACCGCCGCAAGCGGGAGATCATCGACGAGGACGCCGTGCGGGCGAAGTTCGGCGTCGGACCGGACTCGATCCCGGACTACCTGGGCCTCGTCGGCGACTCGGCCGACGGCTATCCCGGCATCGCCGGCTGGGGCGCGAAGAGCGCGTCCGCCGTGCTCGCCCGCTACGGGCACCTCGAGGACATCCCCGAGCAGGCCGGGCAGTGGGACGTGCCGGGGCTGCGGGGAGCGGCGAAGCTGTCGGCGGCGCTGCGGGCGGACTTCGAGCTGGCGCTGCTGTTCCGCCGGATCGCCACCGTCGAGCGGGACGTGGACGTCGGCACGGTGGACGACTGGGTGTGGCGCGGGCCGCAGCCCGAGTTCGCCGCGCTCGTGGCCCGCCTGGGCGAGCCGGGCCTGGCGGCGCGTGTGGCGGCGCTGGCCGAGGCCCGCGGCCTCTGACCACTCGGCGCCCCGGCCGTCAGGCGGGGTGCGACGCGCCGTCCTCGCCGGAGGGAGCGGCGGGTATCCTGGTGGCCTCGTCCGCTCGTGTGCGGCGAGGTGACGGTCGGGTCCTGTGCAACGGGTGCCCGTGAACCAGGTCAGGACCGGGAGGTAGCAGCCTTCAGCGGTACCACCCGTGTGCCGCAGATCGCCTGGCCGTCACCTCCCTGCACACGGCCGGATGCGGGTGCTGGCCGGTACCCTCTCGGTCCACCCGGGAGGGATGCGAGAGCGGCCGAATCGGCACGCTTGGAAAGCGTGTGTGGGGCAACCCACCGTGGGTTCGAATCCCACTCCCTCCGCTGATGGACGGCGCCAGCGCGGCGGACGACGAGGCGATGGGCCAGGCGATCGCCGAGGCCCGCCGGGCCCTCGAGCACGGCGACGTGCCCATCGGCGCGGTCGTGGTCCGTGGCGGCACCGTGATCGCCGCCCGCCACAACGAGCGGGAGCTCACCGGGGATCCGACGGCCCACGCCGAGATCCTCGCCCTCCGTGACGCCGCCGCGGTCGTCGGCCACTGGCGCCTCGACGACTGCACACTCGTGGTCACGCTCGAGCCGTGCGTGATGTGCGCCGGCGCGGTGGTCAACGGACGGGTCGGGCGGCTGGTGTTCGGTGCACCTGATCCCAAGGCGGGGGCCGTCGGCAGCCTCTACGACATCCCCCGCGACGTCCGGCTCAACCACCGCCCGCCGGTGACCGGGGGGATCCGCGCCCAGGAGTGCGGGGACCTGCTGCGGGCGTTCTTCGCCGAACGTCGCGGACAGCGCGCCCGCGGCGATAGCGTGCCGCCCCGGAAGGATGCCAGAGCGGACGAATGGGACGGCCTCGAAAGCCGTTGAGGTCCTCCGGGCCTCCGTGGGTTCGAATCCCACTCCTTCCGCTTGAGCGTGAGGCTCGCGACCCCCGACCCGCGGGCTCTCACCGTTTGCGTCACCGCATCCGTCGTCGACGGCACTGGCGGTGACACGAACCCGGTGGCGACGCGCTGGGTGCCCGGCGCCCAGCGCGTCAGCCGAGGCACGGGTCGACGTCCAGCGTCGACCACACCATCTTCCCGGCCGCGGTGCGCTCCCAGCCCCAGTGCTCGCTGAGCTCGTCGACGAGGCGCAGGCCGAACCCACCCTCGGCGCCACCGACGTCGCGCATGGCGGGGGGCGCGGAGCTGGCGTCGTGGACCTCGACGCGCAGGGTGTGGTGGCCGCAGTGGACGTCGATGCGCGTCGCGCCACCCGCGTGCTTGATGGCGTTCGTGACCAGCTCGGAGAACACCAGCAGCGAGTCGCCCGTCCGGCCGCACTGCCAGCGCTCGAGCTGCTCGGCGAGTCGGTGCCGAGCGAGGGAGACGGCTCTCGGGGTCGCTGCGCTCAGGGTGAGGGTGTCGTGCATGAGTGTCGGAGCCGCCGTCCGGCTCCTACCCAACCGAGCGCGTCGTCGATCGTGCCGTTCGTGACACCCCGTGACGCGACGTCACCCGCCGAGCAGCTGGTCAGGCACGGATCGACGCCCACGGTTGACGAACGGCCGTTCTCCCCGTACGGTGGCCTGCAGGTGCCTTGAAGCAGCAGGGTGACGAACCGGGAAGGTTGGTGTCGCCATGCGCGAGACGTTCAAGGAATTGCAGGTGCTGATGCGTCGTGACGCGTCGGCGACGGTGCTGCGGGTGCACGGCGAGATCGACCTCGCCACGGTCGGGGTGTTCCGCGAGAGCCTCCGGGGGGCGATCGCGACGGGACAGGGTGACGTCCAGCTGGACCTCTCGCCGACGCGGTTCTGCGACTCCGTCGGGCTGTGCGCCCTCGCCGAGGCGCACCGCATCCTGGACACCGCCGGCCGCGTGCTGCGGGTCATCGCGGCGTCGCCCCCGATCCGCCGGCTCCTCGACCTCACGGGCATGGCGGCGCTGCTCCAGCTCCCCGCCGCCCCGGTCACCGCGCGGCCCGGCTGGTCCGTCTGACCGCACCGTCGCCACCGCGCCCGTGCGATGCGGGCCGCGCGAAGATCGCGTGGTGGACGAGGCGTCGCAGACCCAGGACGTCGCCGAACTGCAGGCGCGGGTCGCGGCCCTGCTGGCCGACGCGCTGCGCGCCGAGCGGGCACGTGACGACGAGCTCGCCGCCGCCGTTGCGGCGCGCGACGACGAGCTCGACGGGCTGCAGCGGGCCCTCGAGTCACGGGACGTCATCGGGCAGGCCAAGGGCGTGATCATGGCCGCCCTGCACTGCTCCGCGGACGAGGCGTTCGCGCTGCTCGTGAAGCAGTCCCAGGCGGAGAACCGCAAGGTCGTGGACATCGCCACGGACATCGCCGCCAACGTCCAGCGCGGCTCGGCCTGAGCGCGCCATCGCCGGCGCGCACCACCTCAGACGAGCTCGGCGATCAACCGCGCGGCACGGGCCGCGCCGTCGCTCGCGACGTCGAGGTAGGAGGCGGGCCGACCGATCTCCTCGACCACGGCGGCGGCGAGGCGGTCCGGATCCGTCGTGGTGAAGTCCATGCACCGCCCGGCCCCGTGACGATCGAGTCGATGACGCACGTGGAACTGCTGCTCGAAGTGGTGCCCGAGCGGGAAGTACAGGAACGGTCGCTTGGCCGCGGTCAGCTCCATCGTCGTGCTCAGCCCGCCCTGGACGATCGCCAGGTCGCATGCGCACAGGTGCCGGTGCAACCGCTCGACGTACCCGCGCACCTCGAGGCCCGGCCGCGTCGGGAAGCTGTCGGGGTCGAGGCGCGGGCCGGTCACGACGATCATCCGCAGCTCCGGCCGCTGTCGCTGCACCAGTGGGAACGCGGCGATCGCTCGCTCGATCAGCGACCGTCCCACGCCGCTGCCGCCGACGGCGACCACGCACACCAGCTCGTCCTCGCCGAAGCCGAGCTCGTCGCGCCAGGCCGGCAGGTCCTCCGGGGCCGGTGGGGTGAAGCCGGTGACGTAGCCGGTGAACGAGAAGTGGGCGGAGGTCCACTCACGGATCGTCGGCAGGTCGTCGCCGAAGCGCTCGTCCACGACGTCGTCGGGGTCGCCGACGAAGATCGACCGGTCCCGGATCCACGGGGAGCGATCGATGTGCTCGATCATCTCGGCGTTGTAGTCGGCAGTGAGCGCGGCCCCGCCAGGCCCGCCATCGGGCATCGGCAGGAACCCGACGAAGTCGGTGAGCCAGACGTGCTGGCCGCGCTTCAGCTCGGGGTGCTCGTGCCAGAAGTGGTCGACGTCCCATGCCTCGTCGCCGATCACGAGGTCGTAGCAACCGTCCTCGACGACCTCCTGGAAGAGCGTGAAGTTGGCGACGAGGATCTCGTCCATCCGCCGCAGCGCCTGGAAGCAGTGCAGGTCGTGCTCGCCGGCCTCCTCGTCGATGTGCGACGCCTCGCTCGCCAGCCAGCGGCTCGCCGGGTGGATGCGGGCGCCCTCGGCCTCGAGCACGGTCGTGACGGGGTGCTGGGCGAGCCAGTCGATCTGCAGGTCCGGGCGCAGGCGCCGGAGCTCCGCAGCGATCGCGGCGTCGCGCCGCGCGTGGCCGAGCCCGATCGGCGACGAGAGGTACAGCGCCCGCTTCGGGCGGTTCCTCCCCCTGGCCCAACGCCTCGGGCGCACCGGCACGCCGAGGACGCGACGGATGAAGTCGAGGAGGAGCTGGTTGACCTTGACGGGATCCCGGGCATGCGGCAGGTGCCCGGCGCCCTCGAGCACCACGAGCTCCCCGCCGGTGAGCTCGGCCATCCGCTCGGCTCTGGCGAGGGGCTGGCAGTGGTCGTCGCTGCCGTGGATGACGAGGGTCGGGCACGGCACGCCGCGGCAGAGGTCCTCGGCGTCACGGCCGGTCGGTGCGCCGCGGCCCTCGCGCTCGGCGACCATCAACTCGGGCGACGGCTCGAGCGCCCAGCCGACGGTGTCCTCGTACTGCTTCGTGGAGTGGGGCTCGGGCAGCAACTGATCGAAGAAGAACTCGATCCAGCGCCGGTAGCCGTCGCCGTGCAACCACGTGTGCCGGTTGCGCAGCGCCCAACCGTGCGGGGCGTCGAGCACGTCGTGCCAGCACGCCTCCGCGCGCGACGCGTAGTCGTAGCCCGGGGCGACGGCGACGCCCGGTGAGATCGCCGCGACGCCGGCGACGACATCGGGTCGCGCAGTGGCGAGCCGCAGCGCCCACGGGATCGCGTGGCAGTGGGCGGCGACGACGGCGCGCCGGATGCCGGCGGCGTCGAGGATCGCCTCGAGGTCGGCCACCACGACGGGCGGGGCGTACTGCGCCGGATCCGTGGGCCGCGCCGACCCGCCGGCGCCCCGGCCGTCGGTGACCACGACCGTGACGTGCCGGGCGAGCGTGGCGATCTGGCCCTTCCACGAGCGGGCGTTGGTGATCGGCGACGGCGGGACGAGGAAGGCGGCGACGTCGCCCGAGCCGTACACCTCGAAGGCGACCGCCACGCCGTCGTGGGCGACCACCCCTGTCCGATCCGGTTCGATCGCCCGCACGGCACGACCCCCTCACCCCTGTGGCCCGTCGCGCCGGGCCCGTTCCTCGGCTGCCCGGATGAGCTCGCCGATGCGTCGCAGGCTCGCGCGGATCGGGATCTGCTGCCGCTCGAATCCGAGGAGCAGCAGCGCCTCGGCCCCGATGAAGGCGTTGCCGATCAGGGCCGCCGCCTCGGCCGGGGAGAACGGCCCGAGCCCGCCGAAGCGCCGAGCCGCCTCCTCGGCGACCGACGTGAGCAGCTCGAACCAGCCGGCGAGCATGCGCCGCGTCGCGGCGCCGATCTCCGGCGTCGACCAGCCGGCGGCGATCATCTCCTGCAGCACGCGCACGTACCCCGACTCCAGGTCGTCCTCCAGGAAGTCGCAGGCCTGCTCGTACCGGCGCCACAGCGGGAGGTCCTCGGCGTACATCGCCGTCTGCCGGGCGAGGAGGCGCTCGTTCTCCCGCTCCAGGAGGGCGAGGACCAGGCCGCCCTTCGAGCCGAAGTAGTAGTGCACCTGGGAGAGCGGCACCCCGGCCTCGGCGGCCACCTTGCGCGTCGACAGCCCGGCGTAGCCATCGGCGAGCAGGCGCACGCGCGCCGCCTCGAGGATCTGCTGCGCGGTCTCGGTGGATGGCGGCAACTGACGGCTCCTCGGTCGATCGACCGAACCAACGCTACTCGACGAACCCGATGGACAAACACGTTGACACCTGTCTGCCTCGGCGCGACAGCGTCGGTCGGTCGATCGACCGAACTGATCGAACCGCTGCGACCCACCGTCGCCGGATGCAAGGAGCACCTCATGACGACCCTCGAACCCTCGATCCGCAACGGCGTCGACACCGCCGGGCTGTTCGCCACGATCGATGCCGTGAAGGCGGATCCGGACATCGCCCGGTTCCGCTTCCGGGCCACGAACACGTGGGTCAGCGGCACCCACAACCGCTCCACCATCGACGGCTTCTTCGGCGCCAAGCAGGAGCTGCGCCATCGCGAGCCGACGACCGTCGTGGCCGACCACCCGGCGGTGCTCGTCGGCGAGGACCACGGCCCGACCCCCGTCGAGTACCTCCTGCACGCGCTGGCCGCGTGCCTGTCCTCGGGCATCGCCAACATCGCCGCCGCCCGCGGCGTCACCCTCTCCGAGGTCACCGCGACCGTGGAGGGCGACATCGACCTGCAGGGGATCCTCGGGCTGGCCGAGGACGTCCGCAACGGCTACGAGCAGATCCGCGTGAGCTATCGGCTGCGCGGTGACGACCCGGACAAGCTGCGCGCCGTCGTCGAGCAGTCGCGCAAGCGCTCGGCGGTGTTCGACGTCCTCACCAACGGCGTACCGGTGTCGGTCGACGTCGACGCCGGCTGACGAGCGGGAGGAGCCCGTGGCGCACACCCGTCACGACGTCGTCGTCGTGGGGGCGCGCCCGGCCGGCGCGGCGACGGCGATGCTGCTCGCCCGCGCCGGCCTGCGCGTCGCCGTCGTCGATCGCAGCCGGTACGGCGCCGACACGCTCTCGACGCATGCGCTGATGCGCGGCGCGGTGCTCCAGCTGCACCGATGGGGGCTGCTGGACGGCGTCGTGGCGGCGGGCACGCCGCCGATCCGGAGCACCACGTTCCGATACGCCGAGGCGCGCGTCGACGTGGCGATCAAGCCGGGCAACGGTGTCGACGCGCTCTACGCACCGCGGCGGACCGTGCTCGACCCGCTGCTCGCCGACGCTGCCGCCGAGGCGGGCGCGGACGTGCGCTTCGGCATCACCGTGCGCGACGTCGTGCACGAGGACCGCGGGCGGGTGTGCGGCGTCGTCGGGACCGACCGGCTCGGCCGCCGGGTCCGGCTCGACGCCGCGGTGGTCGTCGGCGCCGACGGTGCCCGCTCGACGATCGCCCGGCGCGTGCGGGCCCGGGTCGAGCGCCGCGGCAGCGGCGCGAGCGGCGTCGTGTACGGCTACTGGTCGGACGTCGACGTGCACGGCTACGAGTGGGTGTTCCGGCCCGGCGCGTGCGCCGGCGTGATCCCGACGAACGACGGCCAGGCGTGCGTCTTCGCGGCGTCCACCCCGCGTCGCATCGGGCGCGGCGGGATCGACGTGCTGCGCCGCGTGCTCGGCGACGGCAGCCCGGAGACCGCGGCGATGGTCGACGCAGGCCGGGCCCCGAGCGGCGTGCGCACGTTCCGCGGCCTCCCCGGGGTGCTCCGCCATCCGCATGGCCCGGGCTGGGCCCTCGTGGGCGACGCCGGGTACTGGAAGGACCCGCTGACCGCCCACGGGCTCACCGACGCGCTGCGCGACGCCGAGCTGCTGGCCCACGCCCTGCTCGACGCCGCTGGTGGGCACCGCGCCGAGGAGGACGCGCTGGCGGACTACCACGCCCGGCGCAACGAGCTGTCGCTCGCCCTGTTCGAGGCGACCGACACGATCGCCGCGCAGCGGTGGCGCGACGACGAGATCGAGCCGCTCCTGCGCCGGGTGAGCGCGGCGATGGCCGACGAGGTCGGCGCTCTGCTCGCCCTGCCGACGGCCGCGGCCGCCCAGATCCCCGCATGAGCGCGAGCGTGCCGCGCGCACGCACGCCCACCGACGGCGCCCGGCGCCCGGCGCAGCCCAGAAGATGAGCACGCGGGCCTCCGGGGACGCACAACGCTCACCTACGGAGCCGGCGCAAACCAGAACATGAGCAACCGGGCCGCCAGACACGCACCACGCTCACGTTCGGCGCTGGCCCGGCCCAGAACATGAGCAAACGGACCACCAGACACGCACCACGCTCACCTACGGCACCCGCCCAAACCAGAACATGAGCAACCGGACCACCAGACACGCACAACGCTCACGTTCGGAGCGGGGCGGCGGGGTCAGTCGTCGGCGAGCTCGGCGAGGGACTTGCCGGCGGCGTCACGTCCGAGCAGCAGGGCGACCGTCGCGTTGCCGAGCGGACGGTCGAGCGGCGGCTGCGCGGGCAACGGCACCGTCGCCGCGGTGGGGATCTCCTCGGCGAGCAGGCGGGCGACACCGCGCGCCTTCGGGTCGCTCTCGTCGAAGTAGATGATCGACCCCTCGAGGCGCTGCCCGGTGGCGTTGGCGACCTCGCCGGTCGTGTAGCCGTTCGCCTCCAGCTCGGCGGCCATCGCCGTCGCCGAGCCACCGATGCCGTTGGCGTTGGCGACGACGACGGTGGCATCCGTCTTCGAGGCCGGCGGCAGCGTGGTGGTGGTCGTCGTCGAGGTGGACGTGGTCGTCGTGGTGTCGGGCACGCTCGTCGACGGAGGCTGGGTCACCGCCGGGTCGGCGCCACCCGCGTCCGCGTCCTCGGCCGGACCGGTCACCGAGCGCAGGATGGCCAGGCCGACGATCACGCAGACGGCGGCGACCGCCAGGAAGATCACCGTCGTCACCGGTGCGTTGCTCTCGCCGAGCCGTGGCGGGCGGCCCGTCGGCGGCGTGCCGGGACTCGGCGTGATGGGGTCGGTCATGCTCGTCCGTGGACGTGGGCGGTCGGGTCGGCGTTCATCGTCGGTCCCATCTCACCACAGCGGGCTGCGCGGCCCGCATCACGCGTCCGCTGCACGATGCCGGGGGCGGTGTCTGCCACGCTCGTCGCGTGGAGTACACGCAGATCAGCTACGAGGTGCGCGGCGAGGTCGCGCTGATCACGTTGAACCGGCCCGACCGGCTCAACGCGTGGACGCCGACGATGGCGGTCGAGCAGGCCGATGCGATCGCTCGCGCCAACGACGACCCGGCGGTCGGGGCGATCGTCACGACCGGCGCCGGCCGCGGCTTCTGCGCCGGCGCCGACATGCAGGAGACCTTCCAGTCGCGCATCGACGGCATCGATCCGGGCGATGACACCGAGCACGGGCGCGGCGGCATGCCCGCCGGGCTGGACTGGGTCGAGCTGGTGCGCTCGTCGAAGCCGATGGTCGCGGCGATCAACGGTGCGGCCGTCGGGATCGGCGTGACGATGTGCCTGCCGATGGACCAGATCGTCACGGTGCCGACGGCGAAGTTCGGGATGGGGTTCGTCAAGATGGGCCTCGTCCCCGAGCTCGCCTCCAGCCGGCTGCTCGCCGAGCGCGTCGGGTTCGGCAAGGCGAGCGACCTGTGCCTGTCGGGGCGGTTGATCGACGGCACCGAGGCGCACCGCATCGGCCTCGCCGACCGGCTCGTCGAACCGGACGAGCTGCTGCCGGCGGCGCTCGAGGTCGCCGAGTCCTATGCCGCGAACCCGGCGCGGCAGCTGCGCATGATCAAGCGGCTGCTCACCGCCAACGCCGTCGAGCCCGATCTCGCCGCGGTGCAGCGCGCCGAGCACGAGTACCTCCTCGAGTGCTGGCGCTCGCCCGAGCACGCCGAGGCGGTGCGCGCCTTCCTCGAGAAGCGGCCGCCGGTGTTCACCCGCTGAGCACCACACCCGGCTCGCGGCTCAGCACTGCAGCTCGTCCTCGGGCGGGACGAGGTCGATCAGGTACCGGTGCACGGCGTCGTCGACGCAGTCGTTCTCGCCGTAGCCGGTGTGCTTGTCGGCGGTGACGATGATCAGCCGGCCGTCCTCGAGCGTGTCGGCCATCACGCGCGTGCTCGACAGCGGAGTGGCGGGGTCGCCAGTGGTGCCGATCACGACGATCGGGCCGGCGCCCGCACCGGTGATCTCGATGCGCGGGTCCTCGGCGGGCGGGAAGAACGTGCAGAAGTACGACCCGGTCGTGTTCGGGGCGAACCGTGGGGCGACCTCGAGGTAGCGCTCGACCGCCGCGTCGTCCTCCTCCACCGTGGGCCGCTCGGCCTCGTCCATGCACGTGATCACCTGGAACGCCTCGAGGAAGTTCGACCACGTGCCGTCGGGGCGCCGGTTGTAGTACTGGTCCCACAGCTCGAGCAGGCCCGCGCCGTCGCCCTCCTGGGCGTCGGCGAGCGCCTCGGAGAGCTGGTTCCACAGCGAGTCGTCGTACATCGCCATCGCCACCGCCTGCAGGGCGACGCCGCGCGTGATCTCGGGCCTGCCCTCCTCGCTGGGGATCGGGTGCTCGTCGAGCTCGAGCATCAGCTCGTCGAACGCACCCTCGGCGTCGCCGTCGTTGTGGAACGCGCAGTCGGGGTCGGCGCTGCACGTGGCGAGGTAGGTGGCGAGGGTGCGCTCGAACCCGGCGGCCTGCTGGATCCCGCCCTCGGTCAGCCCGACCGTCGGGTCGGCGGCACCGTCGAGCACGGCGGCGCGCACCGTCTCCGGGAACATCGTCGCCCACGTCGCACCGAGCTCGCTGCCGTAGCTGAAGCCGAAGTAGCTGATGGTCTCCTCGCCGAGCGCCTCGCGGATCGCGTCGATGTCGCGCGCCGAGTTGTTCGTGCCGACGTGCTGGATGATCTCCTCGTTCTTCTCGACGCACTGCTGCGCGAAGTCGCGGGCGAGGTCGATGATCTCCTGCCGCTCGGCCTCGTCGTCGGGGGTGATGTCGTAGCCGGCGTAGTACGCGTCGTAGTCGTCGATGCAGTCGATCGCCGGCGACGAGTACCCCGTCCCGCGTGGATCCCAGCCAATGACGTCGAAGCGGTCGAGCAGCTCGTCGTCGAGGACGAAGTCGGCGCCGGCGGCGAACTCGGCACCACCGGCGCCGGGGCCACCGGGGTTGATCAGGAGCGAGCCGATCCGCTCGTCGGGGTCGTTCGCCCGCCGGCGCACGAGGAACAGCTCGAACGTGGGGCCGTCGGGGTCGTCGTAGTCGACGGGCACCTCCAGCACGGCTGTCGCCAGGCGGTCGTCGAGCGGCTCCCAGTGGATCGAGCCCTGCTCCTCGGGCGGGTCCGCGGTGGCGTCGGCCGCGTCCTGCGCCGGGGGGTCGGCCTGCTCGGTGGTGACCCCGCTGCCGCTGGAGCACCCCACGGCGACCGCGACGAGGAGCCCGAGCACCGCCGTGTGGCGGTGCGGTGCTCGGCGTGACATGGCGGGCATGGTACGGGAGGTTTCGGACGACTCGGCCTCGGCCGTTCGTAGCCTCGACCCATGCGAATGGGGCCGATGGCGCTGCGACCTCGGGATCCGAGCGTGCTCGCCGGCGCCACCGTGTCGCGCGGCACACTGCGCCGGGCCTGGGCGTTCGCCCGGCCGTACTGGGGCACCATCGCCGTGTTCCTCCTGGCGATCGTGGCCGCGGCCCTGCTCGGGCTGGTGCCGCCGCTCGTCGTGCGCTCGATCCTCGACACGGCGATCCCCCGTGGCGACCGGGCCCTGATCACGTGGCTCGCCGCAGCCGCGGTCGGCGCGGCGCTGGGTGACGCCTGCCTGCAGATCATCCAGCGCTGGGCGAGCGCCCGTGTCGGCGAGGGCCTGATCTACGACCTGCGCCGGGCGCTGTTCGCCAAGGTGCAGCGGATGCCGGTGGCGTTCTTCACCCACACGCCCACCGGTGCGCTGATCTCCCGGCTGAACAACGACGTGATCGGCGCCCAGACCGTGGTGACGAGCACGCTCGGCAGCGTCGTGAGCAACGTGGTGGTGCTCGTCACCACGCTCACGGCGATGATCGCCCTCGAGTGGCGGCTGACGCTGCTCGCGCTCGTCGTGCTGCCGGTGTTCGTGATCCCGGCCCGACGCGTCGGGCGCCGGCTGCAGGCGATCTCGCGCGAGCAGATGGCGCACAACGCGTCGATGAACACCCAGATGTCCGAGCGGCTGAACGTCGCCGGGGCGGTCCTCGTCAAGCTGTTCGGTGACCCCGACCGCGAGGACCGGGCGTTCGAGCGGCACGCCGCCGGGGTACGCGATGCCGGCATCCGCTCGGCGATGTACGGCCGGGTGTTCTTCGTCGCCCTCGGCCTCGTCGGCGCGATCGGGGCGGCGGCCATCTACGGCGTCGGTGCCCATCTCGTCGTGTCCGGCGATCTGTCGTCGGGCACGCTCGTCGCCCTCGCCGCGCTGGTCGCCCGGGTGTACACGCCGCTCACCGCGCTGACCAACGCCCGCGTCGACCTGATGACGTCCCTCGTCTGCTTCGAGCGGGTGTTCGAGGTGCTCGACGCGCCCGACCCGATCCGCGAGCGCCCCGGTGCGATCGAGCTCGTCGAGCCGCGCGGCCGGGTGATGTTCGAGGACGTCCACTTCCGCTACCCGCCGCCCGAGGAGACGCGGATCGCCTCGCTCGAGCAGCACCCGCCGGCGACCGACACCGATCGCGACGTGCTGCGCGGGATCGACCTCGACGTGCGGCCCGGCGAGACGGTCGCCCTCGTCGGCGCGTCCGGGGCGGGCAAGTCGACGCTCGTGTCGCTGATCCCCCGCCTCTACGACGTCACGTCCGGGGCGGTGCGCATCGACGGCCACGACGTGCGCGACCTGACGCTGGCGTCGCTGCGCGCGGCGATCGGCGTCGTCAGCCAGGACCCGCACCTGTTCCACACCACGATCGGCGAGAACCTGCGCTACGCCAAGCCCGACGCCACCGACGAGGAGCTCGTCGCCGCCTGCCGGGCGGCACGGATCATGGACACGATCGAGGCGCTGCCGGACGGCTTCGACACCGTCGTGGGTGACCGCGGCTATCGCCTGTCCGGCGGGGAGAAGCAGCGGGTTGCGATCGCCCGGCTGCTGCTCAAGGATCCGGCGGTGATGATCCTCGACGAGGCGACCAGCCACCTCGACAACGAGCACGAGCAGCAGGTGCAGGTGGCGCTCGACGCCGCGCTGGCCGGGCGCACGGCGATCGTGATCGCCCACCGCCTGTCCACGATCCGCCACGCCGACCGCATCGCCGTGCTCGAGGAGGGGCGCATCGTGGAGCTCGGGACCCACGAGGAGCTCGTCGCCCTCGGTGGCCGCTACGCGGCGCAGCTGCAGGCCGGCGAGCTCGGCGGCGAGCGCAGCGAGATCGGCACGTGACCACCACGCCAGACTCGGGCACGGTGAGCGGAGGAGCGAAGCGGGACAGCGAGGTCGGAGCAGCATGACCACCAAGCCGCCGTTGGCGGATCTGCGGGTCCTCGACCTGTCGACCGTGATCGCCGGGCCGAACTGCGCGCGCTACCTCGCCGACTTCGGCGCCGACGTGATCAAGGTCGAGCGCGCCGGTGGCGACAGCCTGCGCACGATGGCGTGGCAGGACGAGCGCGACGGCCAGGGCATGTGGTTCAAGCTCGCCAACCGCAACAAGCGCACGATCGTGCTCGACCTGAAGGACGACACCGACCGGGAGCTGCTGCTGGAGCTCGTCGCCGATGCCCACGTGCTCGTCGAGAACTTCCGCCCGGGCCGGCTGGAGCGCCTCGGGCTGGGCCCCGACGTCCTCCTCGCCCGCAACCCGCGCCTCGTGATCACGCGCATCTCCGGCTTCGGCCAGGACGGCCCCTACGCCGAGCGGCCGGGGTTCGCCACGATCGCCGAGGCGATGGCCGGGTTCGCCGCGATCAACGGCGAACCCGACGGCCAGCCGCTGCTGCCGCCCATCGCCCTCACCGACGAGGCGACGGGCATCGCCGCTGCGTTCGCGACGATGGTGGCCCTGCACAGCGGCGTCGGGCAGGTCGTCGACGTCAACCTGCTGGAGACGATGCTGCACATGATGGGCCCGCTGCCCACGCTGTGGGCGCTGCGCCGGGAACTGCAGCCACGCCTCGGCTCCGGGCTCCCGTACACGGTGCCCCGGGGCACGTACCGGTGCGCGGACGGGCGCTGGATCGCGGTGTCGACGAGCTCCAGCAGCGTCGCCCAACGGGTGATGGAGCTGCTCGGGCTCGGCGACGACGAGCGCTTCGCCACGTTCGCCGGGCGGGCGGCACACCGTGAGGAGATCGAGGCGGTGATGCGGGCGTGGTGCGCGGCGCGCACGTCGCAGGAGGCGATCGCCGCGTTGACCGAGGCGGACGCCGCGGTCGGCCCGGTGATGGACATGGCCGACCTGGCGGCCGATCCGCACGCCCGGGCCCGCGAGATCATCACGAACGTCGGCGACACGCCGATGCAGGCGCTCATCGCCCGCCTCAGCGCCACCCCGGGCGTGCTGCGCTGGCCGGGGCGGCCGCTGGACGCCGACGGTGCGGAGATCCGCGCCCACGGCTGGACGCGGACGACCGACGAGGGAGCGGCGGCCGCCGGCTCGGACTGAGCCGGCCGGGCCGCGACGCTGGTCGCGTCAGGAGGACGACTCGGACGACGTGGTCGCGTCGGTCGTCGTCGCCTCCGAGGCGCCGGCCGTGCCGGCCGCCGTGGGCGTCCCGGTGGCCCCGGGCGCCGCGGCCTCGTCGTGGTGCTCGGCGCGACCGAGGCGGTCCTTCGCCTTCTCCACGAGGTCGCCGGCCTTCTCCGAGGCCTTGTCGTAGAGGTCGCCGGCCTTCTCGGCGAGGTCGCCGGCCTTCTCCTTGACCGGCTCGGGGATCTTCTCGCCGACCTTCTCCACGAGATCGCCCGCCTTCTCGACGATGTCCTCGGCGACGTGCTTGGCCTTGTCGATGATGCTCATCGTGTGTCCTCCGTTGGTCCGGGTGTGGCCGTGACCGACGAGCGTCGGCGAGCGAACCGAGGTGCCCGCTCGGCCGGGCTCAGACCCGGCACTTCACGCCGGTGGCGTGGACCGGGCAGTAGCCGTTCGGGTTCTTGGCGAGGTACTGCTGGTGGTACGGCTCGGCGTAGTAGAAGGCGTCGAGCGGCTTGATCTCGGTGGTGATCTCGCCGTAGCCGGCCGCCTTCAGCGCCTCGGCGAACCTCGCCCTGGTCGCCTCGGCCGCTGCCCGCTGCTCGTCGTCGACGGTGAGGATGATGCTGCGGTACTGCGTGCCGATGTCATTGCCCTGGCGCATGCCCTGGGTGGGGTCGTGGTCCTCCCAGAACGCGGCGAGGAGCTGCTCGTAGGAGATCACGTTCGGGTCGTACACGACGAGCACGACCTCGGCGTGCCCGGTGCGGCCCGAGCACACCTCCTCGTAGGTCGGGTTCGGCGTGTAGCCACCGGCGTAGCCGACGGCGGTGGAGTAGACGCCGGGCAGCTCCCAGAACAGCTTCTCCGCGCCCCAGAAGCACCCGAGGCCGAAGTAGGCCGTCTTCATGCCCTCCGGCCACGGACCCTGCAGCGAATGCCCGTTGACGTAGTGGGCATCGGGGACGGGCATCGTCTGGTCGGTGCGCCCGGGCAGCGCGTCGGCCTCCGACACCATCTCGGTCTTGGCGCGGAACAGCATGAGATCAGGATAGGGACCGGCGACAACCCCGGTCCGCGCCGCGCGCCGCCGTGGGGGGTGGGCTACGGCAGGAGCAGCCGGGCGATGCGCCGGGCCGTGATCACGAGCCCGATCACGGACAGCGCGACGAGCACGCCGACGTGGACGAGCAGCGACCAGCCGAGGTCGCCCAGGTTGAGCGCCCGCACGATCGCCACGCCGTGGTACAGCGGGCTCAGCTGCACGACCCAGCCCCAGCCCCCGTAGCGCGACAGCGGGAAGAACGTCGCCGAGAACAGGAACAGCGGCAGCGTGATCGTGGTGACGTACTCGAAGTCGCTCCACGAGCGCATGAACGTGGTCAGCGCCATCGCCACCGCCCCGAACGCGAACCCGATCAGCGTGCACGCCGGCACCGCGAGGAGCATCCACGGCGAGGCCACCATGCCGAGCGCCCACATCGTCACGAGGAAGGCGACGGAGTAGAGCACGCCGCGCGTCACCGCCCACCCGATCTCGCCGAGGGCGACGTCGCCGGGCACCATCGGCGTCGCCAGCACCGTGTCGTAGAGCTTCGCGTGCTTGAGCTTGTGGAACACGTTCATCGTGTTCTCGTAGATCGCCCCGTTCATCGCGGACGTCGCCATCAGCGCCGGGGCCACGAACTCGTCGTACGGGATCACCGCGCCACCGACGGTGAGGTCACCGACCAGCTCCCGCAGCCCGATGCGGATCGACAGCAGGTAGAGGAGCGGCTCGAAGAACCCGCTGACGACGATCAGCCAGGTCCGCCGGTTGACCATGAACGCCCGCTCCATCATCCGCTGCGGGCGGCGTGCCTCGAGCAGTGCCGGCGGGATGATCCGCAGCCCGGCGGTGAGCTCGCTCACGGTCATCGCGCCAACCGCCTCGCGAACACGACCCGGCTGACGACGAGCCCGGTGAGCCAGAACGCGAGCAGCACGGCGACGTGCGCGGCGGCCTCGGCGGCACCGAGGGTGTGCAGCACCGCGCCGCGGCACAGCGACACGCCGTGGTACAGCGGCGTGCACCGGGCGACGACCTGCAGCCAACCGGGCAGTTGCGTGACCGGGTAGAACGCGCCGGCGAACAGGAACATCGGCACGATGCCGAAGCGCATGATCGCCGGGAACGACTGGTCGCTGTACTCGCGCGTGGCCGCCCACGCCGTGATCGGCCCGGCGAAGGCGAGCCCGGTCAGCACGGCGAACGGCACCGCCGGCACCAGGCCCCACGATCTCGTCGCCGGCACGACGGCGAGCACGACCGCGACGCCGAGCGCGGCGATCAACCCGCGCGTCGCGTGCCACAGCGTCACGCCGTGGACGATGTCGGCCGGGGTGAGCGGGGTGGCGGCCATGGCCCGGTACTGGTTGCCCCACGTGAAGCCGTCCATCACCGGCCACATCGCCTCCTGGCTGACGACGTTCATGGCCGTGGTGGCGAGCAGCGCGGGGGCGAGGAACGTGAGGTAGTCGACGCCACCGAGGAGGTCGGCCGAGCCGGCGCCCTCGTCGACGAGCGCGCCCACGCCGACGCCCATCCCGAGCAGGTACAGCATCGGCTGCACGAGGCTCCCGAGCAGGTTCGAGCGCCAGATCTGCCGATAGAGGGCCCAGCTGCTGCCCCACACCCGGACGGCGGCCGGCGTCGCCATCAGTCCACCAGGGTGCGACCGGTGAGGCGGAGGAAGACGTCCTCCAGGGTGCTGCGGCGGACGAGCACGCTCTCGGGCACGACGCCGCGGTCGTGCACCATGGCGAGCGCCTTCTCGCCGTCGTTGGCGTAGATGAGCAGGCGGTCGGGCAGCACCTCGAGCCGCTCGCCGATGCCCTCCACGCTCGCCGCCGCGGCCTCGTTGGTGCCGGCGGGGAAGCGCAGCTCGAGGACCTCGCGCGTCGAGTGCGCCTCGATCAGCTCGCGCGGCGAGCCCTCGGCGACGATGCGCCCACGGTCCATGACGACGAGGCGGTCGCACAGCTGCTCGGCCTCGTCCATGTAGTGCGTGGTCAGCACGAGCGTCACGCCCTGTTGCTTCAGTCGGTACAGGCGGTCCCACAGGACGTGCCGCGCCTGCGGATCGAGGCCGGTCGTCGGCTCGTCGAGGAGGAGCAGCTGGGGGTTGTTGATGAGCGAACGAGCGATCGTGACGCGCCGCTTCATCCCACCCGAGAGGGGATCGACCTTGCTGTTCGCCCGCTCGGTCAGCTGCACGAACTCGAGCAGCTCCCGCGCCCGCCGCTTGCACTCGGCACGGGGGATGTCGAAGTAGCGCCCGTAGATGATCAGGTTCTCGGCGACGGTGAGCTCGGCGTCGAGCTGGTCCGCCTGGGGGACGACCCCGAGCCGGGCACGGATCTGCTTGCCGTGGGTGCGCACGTCCAGGCCGAACACGCGCAGCGTCCCCGCCGTCGGCGGTGACGTGCAGCCGATCATCCGCATCGTCGAGGACTTGCCGGCACCGTTCGGTCCGAGGAACCCGAACGCCTCACCGGCGCGGACCTCGACGTCGATGCCGTCGACCGCCGTGAAGTCACCGAAGCGCTTGACGAGCCCCCGGGCTTCGATCAGCGGATCGGCCGACATGCACCAGCAAGCTACCGGTCGTCGCACGCGCCGCCGCCGGCTGCCGTGAACGCATCACGACAGCCGGCGGTGCGGCGGGACGCGGCGCGCCGCGTCCGGTTTGGTCAGTGGTCGGCTGAGCGGTGGTCAGTCGCCGTCGCCCGGCAGCCCGGTGCCGTCGCCGGGGTCGATGTCGAGGGTGCCGTCGCCCGGCAGGCCCGTGCCCGCACCAGGGTCGAGGTCGGGGTTCTCGATGTTGTCGTCGTCGTCATCGTCGCCGCACGCAACGGCGGTGAGCGGGAGGGCAGCGACAGCGACGGCCGCGATGAGCTTGCGCACAGGGGTGTCCTTTCGGGTGGCTTGCTTGGACCCGCGGCTACCCCGTGGCGGCGGCGGTGAAGCGCGTCAGCGCCGATCGCGCAGGAACGGGAAGTGCTCGCGGACGCGTCGCACCTCGTCAGCGGACACGTCGGCGAACAGGATCGTCTCGGTGCGCGAGGCGGTGGCGAGGAGCTCGCCGAGCGGATCGACGATCCGGCTGTCCCCCGAGTAGGCGATGCCGTTGCCGTCGCCGACGCGGTTCACGCCGACGACGTACGCCTGGTTCTCGATCGCCCGGGCCTGGAGCAGCGTGGTCCAGGCGAGGCGGCGCTTCTCCGGCCAGTTCGCCGGCACGAGGTAGACGTCGGTGTCCAGGGCGAGCTGCCAGAACTCGTCGGCGAAGCGCAGGTCGTAGCAGACGAACAGGCTGATGCGCAGCCCCTCGACGTCGACGGTGACGAGGTCCGAGCCGGCACGGAAGTACTTCTCCTCGCCGCCGTAGGAGAACGGGTGGATCTTGCGGTAGCGGTACACCGTGCCGTCCGGCCCGGCGAGCACGAAGCTGTTGTACGGCCGCTGGTCGTCGGCCGGGGCGTCGGCCGGGATCTCAGGGCACGAGCCGCCCACCCAGACGCCGTGCTCACGGGCCTGGGCAAGGAGGAACGCCGACGACGGGCCACCCTCGGGCTCGCCGATCTCGGCGTCGTCGGTGACGAACCCGGTGGAGAACGTCTCGGTGAGCAGCACGAGGCGCGCTCCCGCACCGGCCGCGGCGCGCACCATCGGCGCGAGCCGCTCGAAGTTGGCGTCCCGGTCGGCCCAGACGATGTCGTGCTGGATCGCGGCGACGCGGACCGGCGCGCTCACGACAGCCTCGCCAAGCGGCTCGCCGCCTCGTCGAGCACCTCGAAGCGCTTGCAGCAGGCGAAGCGCACCATGTGCCGGCCGTGCTCGACGCGGGCGTAGAAGACCTGGTTGGGGATCCCCACCACCCCGCAGCGCTCGGGCAGCGAGCGGCAGAACGCCATCCCGTCGCCGTCGGGCTGGACCGGGCGGATGTCGACGGTCGTGAAGTACGTGGCCTCGGGGACGTACGTCGTGAACCCGGCGGCGCGCAGGCCGTCGACGAGCCGGTCGCGTTTGGCGGTGAGGTCGGCGGCGATCCCGGCGTAGAAGTCGTCGCCGAGGTCGAGGCCCGCGGCGATCGCCGGCTGGAACGGCGCCCCGTTGACGTAGGTGAGGAACTGCTTGGCCGTCTTCGCCGCCGTCACGAGGGGGGCCGGGCCGCACAGCCAGCCGATCTTCCAGCCGGTGGTGTTGAACGTCTTGCCGCCCGAGGAGATCGTCAGCGTCCGGCTCGCCATGTCGGGCAGGGTCGCGATCGGCACGTGGGTGGCGCCGGGGAACACGAGGTGCTCGTAGACCTCGTCGGTCACCACGATGAGGTCGTGCTCGATCGCCAGCTCGGCGATCTCGGCGAGCTCGGCGCGGTCGAACACCTTGCCCGTCGGGTTGTGCGGCGTGTTGAGCAGGATCATCCGCGTCCGTGGGCCGACCGCCGCGCGCAGCTCGTCGGGGTCGTAGTGGTAGCGGCCGTCCTCGCCGGGCTGCAGGAGCACGGGCACGGGGCGGGCACCGGCGAGCGCGATGCACGCCTGGTAGCTGTCGTACATCGGCTCGAACACGACGACCTCGTCGCCGGTGTCGAGCATCCCGAGGAGGGCGCCGGCCAGGGCCTCGGTGGCGCCGGCGGTGACGAGGATCTCGGTCTCCGGGTCGAGCTCGATGCCGTAGAAGCGCTGCTGGTGGCGGGCGACGGCCTGGCGCAGCACCGGGTCGCCGAGCGGGTGCGGGTACTGGTTGACGCCGTTGCGGATGGCGGCGACGGCGGCGTCGAGGACCTCGGCCGGGCCGTCGGTGTCGGGGAAGCCCTGGCCGAGGTTGATCGCCCCGGTGGCCAGTGCCAGCGCGGTCATCTCACCGAAGATCGTCGACCCGAAGCCCTCCAACTTGGAGGTGAGCGGCGAGCGGCGAGCAGCTGGCGGCGTCACGCCGTCGCATCGTACGCCCACACCCCCGGCCCGCATCCGCCACATCTGACGCGACTTTGGTCCGCTGTGCGGACCTAAGTCGCGTCAGATGTGGCGTCGGCGACGTGGTGGGGCACGCCGCGGGCCTTGGCGGCGTACATCGCCCGGTCGGCGGCCCGCATCAGCGCGGCGAGGGTCGTGCCGTGGACGGGGTACAGGGCGGCGCCGACGCTGGCACGCAACTCGTAGCCGGCGATCGGGGGCGCGGCGGCGATGGCGTCGGCGATCGTCGCCGCCCGCTCCGGCACGGACCGCGGCGTGGCGACGCCCGGCAGGAGCACGACGAACTCGTCGCCGCCCCACCGCCCCACGAGGTCCGAGCGGCGCACGGCGTTGCGCAGCCGCTCCGCCGCCGCCACCAGCGCCCGGTCGCCGGCGTCGTGGCCGACGGTGTCGTTGACCGTCTTGAAGTGGTCGAGGTCGACCACCATCAGGCAGGCGGTGCCGCCGGTGCGCTCCAGGCGGGCCAACGTCTCGAGGGCGCGACGCTCGAACTCGGCCCGGTTCGGCAGCCCGGTGAGGGCGTCGGTCGTCGCCCGCCGCTGCAGCGAGCGGTGCTCGGCGACGATCCCGCCGAGGGACAGCGCGGCGAGCACCGCGCCCACCACGAGCTGGGCGCCGATCAGCCAGCGCTGCTCGCCGGCGACGCCGACCGACCGCGACGTCGTCGCCCGCACCGCCCACCGCCCGTCGGCGAAGTCGACACGGGACGGCACCGCGTACGCCCGGATGTCCCCGACCGAGTGCGGGCGCAGCACGATCTCGCCGTCCATCGGCACCAGCTCGGCGGACGTGTCGGGTGGCAGGTCGGCGGTGTCGAGGGGTGCGGCGGCGAGCACGGTGCGGGCGCCGAGGTCGGCGGCGACGAGCACGCCCGCCGGCCCCCCGACGCCCGGCGCCGGCGCGACGAGGACGATCGGCTCGGGCCGTCCCTCGGCAGCGGTCAGCGCCTCCGTGACCGCGTCGTCGGGGGCGAGGTCGAACGGCGTCGAGGCGCAGGAGCCGTCACCCCCGGTGGCGACCACGCACACCGGCATCCGCAGCGCATCGGCGAGGACCTCCACCGTGGTGTCGTCCGTGGCCACGGCGAGCGCCGCGGTGATCCGGGCGATCGTCGCGTCGAGGCGCGCGGCGACCATCTCGGCGCTGGCCTCGAGCCGTTCGTCGCGCTCCTCGGCCAGCTCGGCCCGCCGCCCGAGGAGTCCGGCGATGCCCGTCACGAGCAGCGTGATGCCCGCCACGAGCGACACCACCCTCATGAAGCGCACAGGCGCGTATCGGCACGTCGGGACCGGATCTACAGCGCGCGTCGATGACGATCTCGCGACGATCGCTCAACGGCGGTCGTGACCGCCCGGCAGCATGAACAGCACGGCCGCCGACGCCGCGCTGATCAGCATCGCCAGCACGAGCCCGGCGGTGTAGGACACGTCGTCGATCACGGTCCCGACGATCGGGGGACCGACCAGCCCACCGAACCCGGCCGCCGTGTACAGGGCGCCGAGGATGGCGCCGAGGCCGATGGTGCCGAACAGGCCGGCCGTCACCGCCGGGGCGAGGGCGATGAACCCGCCGTACGCGACGCCCATGACGACGGCGTAGACGACCAGGCGGGCATAGCTGCCGCCCGCCGTGAGCCAGATCAGGTAGCTCAGCGCGAGGACCACGAACGACAGCTGCATCAGCCGGGTGGCGCCGAGCCGGGCGCCGAGCGCGCCGAGCCCGAGGCGCCCGAGCACCGAGCTGGCCCCGATGATGCCGACGAGCGCGGTCGCCGGGCCATCGTCGATGCCCCGGTCGGTGGCGTAGGACTTGATGAAGACGAACGGTGTGAACAGCGCCGCCGACAAGAGGAGCGAGCTCGAGTAGAGGATCACGAACCCGCGGTCACGCACGATGCGCCGTAGGTCGACGCGCTCGTCGGACGCGCCGAGCGGTGGGCGCCACGCGCCGAGACTGGCGAGGACGAGGAGCAGGGCGCCGCTGACGCCGAGCACCAGGTAGGCGGTACGCCAGCCGTGGGCGTCGATGAGCCGCTCGGAGATCGGCGCCACGACGAGCGTCCCGACCCCGATGCCGGCGACAGCGACGCCCAGCGCGGTCGTCCGCCGGTGCAGGAACCACGCGCCGACCGTGGCGACCATCGGTACGTAGGCGCAGGCGACGGCGATGCCGACGCCGATGCCGTAGGTGAGGTAGCCGAGCCAGATCGACGGCACCCATGACGTGAGCAGGAGGCCGAGCCCGAGGGCGACGGCGGCGGTGAGCAGCACCGGCCGCGGCCCGAAGCGGTCGGCCGCCTTGCCGGACACGAGGCCGAGCCCGAAGTACCACGCCGTGGTGATCGAGAACATCAGCGCCGTCGCGCCCTTGCCCGTGCCGAAGTCCTCGGCCATCGAGTCGAAGAACGCGCCGAAGCTGTAGACGATGCCGTAGACCACGAACATCGAGACGAACGCCGCGGCGACGACGACCCACGCGCGTGGTGAGTCGACCCCCACGTCTCGCTCGACCCCCTCGGCGAGCACCACGGTGCCATTCTCGCGGACCTTGCCGCGAGCGCCTGCACCGGAGGCGCCCGCGGGCGCGGTCGGCAGGGAGGTCCCGGCGAACCGCAATCGCAGCTCGTCGTCGGCGGCAGGCCAGAATCGCCGCATGGACGAAGCCCTCGAGGTCGCTGACCGGTTCTTCGCCGCCGCCGAGGCGGGTGACATCGCCACGATCGAGCAGCTCTACGCGCCCGACGCGCAGGTCTGGCACAACACCGACCGCGTGCTCCAGAACCGTGAGGAGAACCTGCGCACGCTGACGTGGATCACGACGAACCTGCGCGACATCCGGTACACGAACGTGCGCCGCTCCCCGACCGACGACGGCTTCGTCCAGCAGCACGTCTTCGAGGCGACGAACCGGGCGGGCCAGCGCGTCGAGGTGCCGGCGTGCGTGGTGGCGACGGTCCGTGACGGCCGGATCACGCGCATCGACGAGTACATCGACTCGGCGGCCGTCACCGCCCTGATGGCGACCTGAGCCGGCGACGGCACCATCGGACCGGCGCCGAACATGAGCACCCGGACCCCTCAGCAACCACGTCGCTCATGAACACCACCGAACCGGCACCGAAGATGAGCGATCAGACCCCCCAGCAACCCGGTCGCTCATCTTCACCGTGGCATCGACGCGACCCGTCCAGCGCTCGGACCACGGCCGCCGGCGGCGCGATCGGTCACGCCTCGAACGAACGCCGGGTGGGCGGCATCCCGCTGTCGCCCTCGCGAGTGGGGACCACGCCGAGCACCTGGTGCACGGAGATGTCCCCGTCGGCGAAGGCGATCGCCGAGCCGGCCATGTAGAGGCGCCAGATACGGGCCCGCGCCTCGCCGACGAGGCGCACCGCCTCGTCCCAGTTCGCCTCCAGGTTGGCGACCCAGGCGCGCAGCGTGCGGACGTAGTGCTCGCGCAGCGACTCGACGTCGCGGATCTCGAACCCGGCGCGCTCCATCGCGAGGATGCTGTCGCCGACGTCCGCGAGCTCGCCGTCGGGGAACACGTAGCGGCCGACGAACGAGCTGCGCCCGAGCTTCGACCCGCCGACGTGGCTGATGGCGTGGTTGAGCAGTCGTCCGGTGGGCCGCAGGGCGCCATGGAGGATCTCGTAGTAGCGCTGCAGGTTGGCGTGGCCGACGTGCTCGGACATGCCGATCGACGAGATCGCGTCGAACTGCTCGTCGCCGAGCTCGCGGTAGTCCTGCAGGCGGATCTCGACACGATCGGCGAGACCGGCCGCGGCGACGCGCTCGCGCGCCGCGGTGGCCTGGGCCTCGCTGATGGTGATGCCGACGACGCTGACGTCGTAGTGGCTGGCGGCGTGGATGGCCATCGAGCCCCAGCCGCAGCCGACGTCGAGCAGGCGGCCGCCGCGGAGCGCGTCGAGCCCGAGCTTGCGGCAGATGAGGTCGTGCTTGGCGGCCTGGGCCGCCGTGAGGTCCATCCCCTCCTCGGTGAACCGGGCGCACGAGTACGTCATCGAGGGACCGAGCACGAGCCGGTAGAACTCGTTGCCGACGTCGTAGTGGTGGCTGATGGCCGCGGCATCGCGACGGACGCTGTGGCGCGTGCCGTGAAGGCGCGCCTCCTCCGGTGGCGGCGGGAGCGGCCGGCCGAGCACGCCGAGGCGACGTGCGGCCCGCAGCGCGGCAGGCAGCAGCCGCAGGACGTCCTTCTGCTGCTCGGGCAACCGGGCGCGCAGGGCCTCGACGAGCTCGAAGATGTCGCCGTCCGCGTCGAGCTCGCCGGCGACGTACGCGCGCCCGAGCCCGAGCTGGTTGGGGCTCCACAGGATCCGGCGGAACGCGTTCGGTGAGTGCAGGCGCAACGTACCCGCACCACCGTCGGGAGGACCGATCTCGGAACCGTCCCAGAGGACGATCCGGACCGGCGGCGGATCACCGAGCAGGCCGGTGATGGTGGGCGCGAGGACGTCCGCGACCCGCGTCGAGCCCTCGCGCTCCTCGACGTTCGGCAGTGCGGTCATCGCCACGGGAATCCTCCCTTCGCCGTGGTTGTCGCCGGGGCGGCCCGGCGCCGGCTGCCTCAGCTTGGCATGGCCCGCCGCACGCACGGCGGGTCGATCCGCCGGGGTCGAGCGACCGTCAGGCGGTGACGTCGCGCTCGACCGGGCGCGACGGGTCGGCGACCCAGCCCGACCACGACGGTGCGTACAGCGCGCCGCGCCCGAACCCCGCCACCTCCAGAGCGAGCAGCTCGTGGGTGGCCGTGACGCCGCTGCCGCAGTACGCGGCGACTGGTTCGCCCGGTACGACGCCGGCAGCGAGGAAGCGGGCACGCAGCTCGTCGGCGCTGCGGAACCTGCCGTCGTCTCCCAGGTTCCCGGCCGTCGGCACGTTGCGGGCCCCGGGGATGTGCCCGGCCACGGGGTCGACGGGCTCGACCTCACCGCGGAAGCGCTCCGGGGCGCGGGCGTCGAGCAGCACCGGGACCCGCCCGGCGAGGATGTCCTCCGCCGTGACCGTCGGCATCGAGCCGGGACGCGCGACGAGCGGTGTCGACGCCGGCACGACCTCTTCGTCCGGCCCCTCCTCGATCGGCGCACCCGCGGCCCGCCACGCGGCGAACCCGCCGTCCAGGACGCGCACCGCCTCGTGGCCGATCCAGCGCAGCAGCCACCACAGCCGGGCCGCGCTCATCCCGCCGCAGTCGTCGTAGGCGACGACGGCGGTGTCGGGGCCGACGCCCCAGCGCGTCGCGGTGGCGGCGAACGTGTCCGGGTCAGGGAGCGGGTGGCGCCCGGCGTCGGGCGCGCCCGGACCGCTGAGCTCGGTCTCCAGGTCGACATAGAGGGAGCCGGGGATGTGCGCCCGCTCGTGGTCCCCGCGCGGGTCGGTCGCGCCGAGCGTCCAGCGCACGTCGAGCACGAGCGGCGGGGCGTCCGACTCGAGGTCGGCGAGCAGCTCCTCGACGGAGATCAACGGCGACATGGCCCGGACGCTAGGCCGTGTGCCAGCACCGAGGTACCCGGTGCGTGCGATCATCGGCGCGGTGCTCGGCCCATCCGACGAGATCGCGTGCCCCGACGAGTGATGTCGTCGCGACACCGCGCCGTGGCCCGGCGGTGCATCGTCGCCGCCGTCGTGGTGACCCAACTGGCGTTCGTCGTCCGCGGCTACGTGGCGGACCACAAGGAGTTCGCCTTCCAGATGTTCCCCGAGTCGAGCACCTGGCGCGCGGACATCGTGCGCGTCACCGTCGACGGCCGGCGCATCCCGATCAGCGAGCCCTGGGCCGGCTACCGCTGGTCGGAGCTGGCGCCGGTCCGCGGCCTCGCCTTCCCCGGGCGGCGCCGCCACGCCGACGCCGGTCTCGACAACCAGCTGGCGTTCCTCGATGCCGCCCTGGACTACGTGGCGCGCAACACGCCGCGCGACACCGAGACGCGGTACCTCGAGGCGGTCGTGACCGCCTGGCACAACACCGACGACCCCGAGACCATCGTGCTGCGCAGTGTCGAGCGCGACGTGGCAGGCCGCTGATGCTCGAGCGCGTCGACGAGCTGCTCGGCCGCCCCGTGAGCATGCGGGCGATGGCGCTGCTCCGGGTCCTCGTGGGCCCGATCGTGCTGCTGCACCTGCGGCCGATCCTCGGCGACGCGATGGACGGGCGGATCTACCGCGACCACTTCCACGAGCCGTACGCCTCGTGGTACCCGGAGCTGCCCCGGGCGCTGTACATCGGTGTGCTCTGGCTGGGCGCGGTCGCCGCGGTGGCGATGACGCTCGGCGTGCTGGCCAGGGCCGCCACGATCACGGCGTGGGCGGTCGTCACCTACGACCTGTTCCTGTCGACGACCAACTTCCACAACAACCGGGCCTATCTCGTCATCGTCCTCGCCGCGCTCGCCGTGACGCCGTGCGACCGGGAGCTCGCCCTCGATGCCCGGTGGCGGGCCGCGCGGCGGGCGCGGCGCGGGCTCCCGCCCCTGCCGACGGCGTCGCCCGGCTGGCCGCTGTGGCTGCTGCGCTTCGAGGCCGCCACCGTCTACGGCGCCTCGGGGCTGAGCAAGCTCATCGACGGCGACTGGTTCGGCGGCACGGTGACGTGGCACCGCCTGGTGCTCGTCCGCGACCGCCTCGAGGCGTCGGTGCTGCCGCCGTGGGCCATCGACATCCTGACGGAGCGCTCGTTCCACACGGTCGCTGCCAAGGTGATCGTGCTCACCGAGCTGTTCATCGCGGCGGGGCTCTGGTCGCGCCGCACCCGCGATGCGGCGGTGTGGGTCGCGGTGTGCTTCCACGTGGCGATCCAGCTCTCGGCTCGCGTGCAGGTGTTCTCGTACCTGGCGATCGCCGCGCTCGTCATCTGGGCGGTGCCCGCCACCCGCGATCGCGTCGTGACCATCGATCCGGCCGTGCCCGCCCACCGGCGCCTCGCCCGGGCGCTGGCGGCGCTCGACTGGCTGGCCCGCTTCGAGGTCCGCGACGGGGCGGCCGGCGGCGCGCTCGCGGTCACCGATCGCGACGGCACTGTCACCTACGGTTGGCGCGCCGTCGCACGCATCGCCAGCCGCCTCCCGCTCACCGCGTGGTTCGCGCTGCCGGTGGTCGCCGGTGATCGCATCAGCCGACACGTCGCCCCGACAAGGAGTGCCGTCCCGTGACCGAGCCCGCTCCCCCGACGCCACCACCCGCCCGGCCGGGCCGCCGGGTGCTGATGTCGGCCGGCGCCCTCGCCGTGGTCGCCGTCGTCACGTTCGGGGTGCTGGCGCCCCCGGAGCACTGCCCGACGCCGGACGCGGCCGAGCTGCACGCCGCCGCCGACGCCGCCGTGCAGTGGTTCGTCCGCAACCAGCAGGACGACGGTCGTTGGCTGTACGAGTACGACGCCGCCACCGGCGAGGCGTCCGACGACTACAACCTCGTCCGGCACGCGGGCGGGATCATGGGGCTCTACCAGGCGGCGTCGGCCGGCATCGAGGGGGCCCGCGAGAGCGCCGACCGCGGGCTGGCGTGGGCGCTCGACCACCTCGTCGAGCACGACGACTGGACAGCGCTCGCCTTCGAGGGCCGCGCCCCGGTGGGCGGCTCGGCGCTGCTCGCGGCCGGCCTCGCCGAGCGGCGGCTGCACACCGGGGACACCCGCTACGACGACCTGCTGCGCCGACTCGGCCGGTTCATGGCCAGCCAGACCGAGCCGTCCGGCGCGGTCGTCGCCCAGTACGACGCCACGCGCATGCGACCGGTGGCCGGGAGCAGGTCGCGGTACTACACCGGCGAGGCGTACTGGGCGCTCGCCCGCCTGCACCTGCTGTTCCCCGACGACGGCTTCGGCGAGGTCGCCGACCGCATCGGGCACTACCTCGCCACGGCGCGCGACGACGCCGAGGACCTCTGGCCGCCGCTGCCCGACCACTGGGTCGCCTACGGGCTCGCCGAGACGGCGACGTTCCCCGAGCGCGACCCCGAGCGGCCGCTGACGGACGCCGAGCTCGCCTACGCCGAGCGCCAGGCCGGGCTGTTCGGCGCCCAGGTGCGCTGGGTCAGCCAGCAGGCCGGCCCGTGGGGCCCGCTGGTGCGCGGCACGAAGCAGCCGCGTGGGGGCGGCTACGGCGTCGTCGGCGAGGCGCTCACGGGGCTGTGGCGCACCGCGCGGGCCGACGAGCGCCTGGCCGGCATCCGCGCGCCCCTCGCCGAGCGGGCGACGTGCATCGCAGGGCTGGCGGTGGAGGAGCAGGGCCGCGACGGCCCGTCCGATCCGCGCGCGGACGGCGCCTGGTTCATCGGCGACGTCACGCGCATGGACGACCAGCAGCATGCGATCTCGGCGCTCCTGCGCACCGTCGCGATCGTCGACGCCCCGGCCGGCGACGGCGACGACGCGCCGTCGGGCTGGCTGTGGGCCCTCGCCCTGTTCGGCACGTGGAACGCGCTGCACGTCACGCTCGGCGTGCCCCGCCGCGACCGCCGCGGCGAGCGCGAGACGGTGGCGCTCGTCGGTGGGCTGCTGGGCGCAGCGGTCGTGCTCGTCGCGGCGGCCGTGTCCGGACCGCTGCTCGACGCGCTCGACGTGAGCCGGCCGGCACTGCGCCTCGCCGTCGGCATCGTCGGTGCGGTCGCCGGGCTCGTCCGCCTGCTGCGCCGCCCGCTGCGGCCCACGTCGTTCGCGGCCGCCCGGGGTTGGTTCGGGACCGCGCTGGTCCCCGTGACGATCCCGCTCGTGGCCACGCCGGCGCTGATCGTGCTGGGTCTGAGCGCGGGGGCCGACCGGGGCGTGGCGTTCGTCGCCGGCGTGCTCGCCCTCGGCGTCGCCGCCCTGACCGGGGTCACCGCGGCGATCGACCCCGAGGGCGCCGCACGGCCGGTCGCCGTGTGGGGCGGCCGGTTGCTGTCGGCGGTCGCGGTGGTGACCAGCGTGCTGCTCGTCGTCCACGCCGTGTTCGACATCTGACCGCGCACGGCGTCCGGCCCGAGCGGGTCCGACGGACTGTGGTACATCGGTCGACATGGGTCGACTCGAGGGGAAGGTCGCACTCGTCACGGGGGCGGCGCGAGGCCAGGGGGAGGCGGAGTTGCGCCTCTTCGCCGCGGAGGGCGCCAAAGTCGTCGCCGCCGACGTGCGCGTCGAGGAGGGTGAGCGGCTCGCCGCCGAGCTCGGCGACGACGTGCTGTTCGTCAGGCTCGACGTCGCCGACGAGGCGGCGTGGGCGGCAGCCGTGGCAGCCACGCTCGAGCGATTCGGCACGCTGAACGTGCTCGTGAACAACGCCGGCATCGGCCACACCGCGCCGTTCGAGCAGCACACCCTCGCCGACTACGAGCGCGTGATCGCCGTCAACCAGACCGGCGTGTTCCTCGGCATGCGCAGCGTCATCGGGCCGATGCGTGACGCCGGTGGCGGCTCGATCGTGAACATCTCCTCGGGAGCCGGGCTGCGGGCGACGAAGTACATGGTCGCCTACGCCGCCAGCAAGTACGCCGTGACCGGGATGACCGCGGCGGGCGCCCTCGAGCTCGCCCGCCACGGCATCCGCGTCAACTCGATCCACCCCGGCGTCGTCGACACCCCGATGCTCGGCGAGTTCTTCGACGCCGCCGACAACGCCCTCGTGCGCGCCACCCCGATGCGCCGGATGGCCCGGCCCGAGGAGATCGCCAACGTCGCGCTGTTCCTGGCCTCCGACGAGTCGTCGTACATGACCGGTGCGCACGTGCCGGTCGACGGGGGCATCACCGCGTGACGAGCGTCGGCTGAGCCGAAGCCGGCGCACCTGAGGCCGCGATCGGCGCCACGATGGAGCCATGAGCACCGCCTCACCGACGTTCACGGTGCGCCCGGCGATGCGCTCCGACGCTGCGGCGCTCCTGCGACTGGCCCAGGCCTTCGCGGGCCCGTTCCCTGTCGACCCGGAGCGGTTCGATCGCTCCCTCGACGAGATCCTCATCCACCACGACAGCCTCCTGCTCGTGGCGACGGACGGTGACGACGTCGTCGGCTACCTCTGCGCCTCCGTCCACCCGACGCTGTACGCCAACGGCCCGGTGGTGTGGATCGAGGAGCTGATGGTCGACGAGGTCGAGCGCCGGGCCGGCATCGGACGGGCACTGGTGCAGGAGTGCGAGCGCTGGGCCGCCCGCAGCGGGGCCCGCCTGGCGAGCGTCGCGACCCGGGACGCGACGGACTTCTGGACCGCGGTCGGCTACGAGGCACCTGCGACGTACCTGCGCAAGTCGCTCTGACGCGCCCGGCGTCGGTACCGGCTCGCGGTATCCGGGCGGCGTCTCGCGGCTCACGTTGTCGATGCCTCCGGCGCCCACGCCCGCCGCGGCCCGTGCCGCGCGGCAGCCCGTCCCACCGGCCCTGCCGCACGAGCTGGTCCGCCCCGCGCTCGTCGCCGCACTCGCCCGGCGCTGGTCCGTGCCCGTCACGTCGATCGTCGCCGGACCCGGGTTCGGCAAGACCACGCTCCTCGCCCAGGCCCTGCGCGCCGACGCCGCAGCGCCACCGAGCATCGACGGCTGGATCTCGTGCGACGCCCGCCACCGGGCCGCCGACGAGCTCGCCGGCGCCATCGCCGACGCCGTCGCCTCGACGGCACCGTGCGGCGTCGACCCCCTGACCGGCGCCGTCGAGGCGCTTCGTGCCATCGCGCCGGTCGAGGTGTGCGTCGTGCTCGACGACGTCCACGTCCTCGGCGACGACTCGTCGGGCGCCCACCTGCTCGCCGGCCTCGTCCAGCAGCTGCCCGCCAACGCCCACCTCGTGCTCGCCGGCCGCTGCCCGCCGCCGGTGCTGTTGAGCCGCCTGCGCGCTGGGGACCGCCTGCTCGAGCTCACCGAGCGCGACCTGTGCTTCACGCCTGCCGAGGTCGAGCGCCTCGCGGCCCGCCTGGACCGCTCGCCCGGCGTCGCCCAGCCGTTCGGCGGCTGGCCGGCGCTCGTGCGCGTCGCGCTCGCGGCACGACCGGGGAGTGCGCTCGGGTTCGTGCGCGAGGAGGTGCTCGCCGACCTCGACGACGCGGCACGTCGGGACCTGCTCGCGCTCGCCGTCGTCGGTGCGAGCGATGCCGCCCTCGTCGAGGCGATCACCGGGCACCCGGCCGATCTCGACGCCCTCGCCGACCGCGTCCCGCTCGTCCGGCGGCTCGACGACGACCGCGTCGTCGCCCACGACCTCTGGGGCGACGCCCTGCGGCGCGCCCTCGACAGCGAGCTCGTGGCGGCGATCGAGCGCCGGGCCGTCGAGGCGCTGCTCGCGGCCGGCGAGCTCACCCGCGCCGGTGACGTCGCCGTGCGGGCGCGGGACTGGCACGGCCTCGCCCGCGCCGCGCTCGAGCTCGTGCGCACCACGATCAGCGTCCTGCCGCCCGAGCTCGCGGCCCGCTGGCTCGAGGCCGTCCCGCCGGCGCGTCGCGGCGAGCTCCCCGAGCTGCGCCTGCTCGCAGCGGCGCGACGCGCCGCTGTGGACTTCCGCGACCGGAGCGTCGACGTCGACCTCGACGCCGTCGTCGCCGAGCTCCGCGAGTGCGGCGACCCCGGCGCGGAGGTGACGGCGCTCGCCGTCGCCACGGTGGCGGCGCAGTCGCGCGGGGACACCGACCGGCTCGTGGCGCTGGCCCTGCGCACCGCCGAGGTGCCCGGCGCACAGGACGATCCGATCGTGCGCGTCGCGGCCGCCGGCATCGCCGGGGTGGTGACCGAGATGGCCGGGGATCCGGAGGCGGCGATCGAGCACTTCGCGCGGGCCCCGCTCGACCAGGTGCCGCCGGCGATCGCCCTGTCGGCGAATCGCTTCCTCATGCACTGCCTGCTGCTCGCCGGACGGGCCAAGGAGGCCGTCGAGCTGGCCGATCGGGCCCTCGCCGGGATCGGGTCCGAGCACTCGCGGACGATGCCGGCCTTCGCCCGCTGGTTCACGGGCGACCCGTCGGGGTTCGCCGAGCTGCGCGGCGCGATCGGCGAGCGCGCCGAGGCCAGCGGCCGCGACGCCTTCGTCGCCCGGGCCTTCCACGCCGTGATCCGGGCCAGCTGGGGCGACGCGCTGACGCTGCCGTCGTGGGAACCGGAGAACCCACGCGATGCCGCCGTCATCGCCAACGCCCGTGCGGCCGTGGCACTCGTGAGGGGCGACGAGCGCGCCGCTGCGGCGACGTTCGGCCGGTTGCTCGCGGATCACGGCGACGACCCCTGCTGCGACCGCCACCTGCGGCGCTTCCTCGCCCTCGGCTACGTCCTCGAGCCGGCGCTGCGCGAGCGATGGGACCGCGCTCCGCTCGGTCCGTCCCACGAGCGCGCCCGGCGCGTCGCCCGCCTCTTCGTCGAGCTGCGAGCCGGGGGCACCGTCGGCCCCAGCGATGCGCTCGATCCCGCGCACGTCTTCACGGTGCTGCCGCTGCCGTGGTCGATGGAGCTCGCCTGCCGCCTGCAGGCCCACCGGTCCCCGTCCGGCGCCGCGCTGGTCGGCTGGCTGCTCGAGCACGCCGGCTGCCCCGCGCACGAGGCGCTCCGCCGGGCTGCCGCGGCGGAGGACGCAGTCGTCGCCGCCGGGGCGGCGGCGCTGCTCGGGAGCGTGCCGTCGCCGCCCACGGTGCGCACGTCGATCGGCGTGCTCGGCCCGCTGCTGGTGCGGCACGGCGACCGGGCGGTCGCCGGAGGCGACCTGCGGCGCCAGCGAGTGCGCGAGCTGCTGGCCATCCTCGTGGTCGAGCAAGCGGTGTCGCGCGACCGCGTCATCGACATCCTGTGGCCGGAGCACGACCTCGATGCCGGGGCCCGGAACCTGCGTGTCACGCTCACCTACCTGCGCCGGTTGCTGGACCCGGACCGCACCCCGGGTGAGGCCAGCTTCCATCTCCGTGCAGATGCAACGATGATTCGCCTGCTCCCGTCCGCGCACCTGCACGTCGACCTCTGGGAGCTCGAGCGGCTCACGGACCAGGCAGCGGCCGCGCGCGCGACCGGCGACATCGATGCGGCGATCCGCCTGCTCACCGAGGCGACCGCGCAGTGGCGGGGGAGCCCGCTCACCGACCTCGATCGCCTCGCCGGCTTCGATGCGACGGTCGAGGCGGTCCGCCTGCGGCAGGTGCAGGCGCTGCTCGATCTCGGCGAGCTGCGGCTGACCGTCGGGGATCCCTCCGGAGCGCTGGACGCCGCCGAGCGCGCCCTCGCGCTCGAGCCGTACCTCGAGGCTGCACACCGGCTCGCCATCGCCTCCTGCATCCATCGCGGCGATCACGTGCGCACGATCGCCGCCAGCCGACGCGCGCGGCAGGCGCTCGACGAGCTCGGCGTCGCGCCGGAGCCGGCAACGGCGATGTTGCTGCGAGCGGCCGAGCGCGACCTGCACGCGGTCGCCGCGTGACGGGGCTCGGCGCGGCCGGCGGCGCCGCGGACCCGCTACTTGATGGCGAGCGGGTTGATCGGTGACCCGACCGCGTGGGTGAACTTGATCGGCGGCGCCGCCGTGAAGAACTCGTAGACGCCGTCGTTGGCGCAGTCCTCGGCGAGCTCGTCGAGGTCGAGGATCTCCCCCAGCGTCATGCCCATGTCGCGGATCAGCACCATGTGCACGTCCAGCAGCTCGTTCGGGTTCTCCCCCGGCAACACCTCGATCGCCCAGTTGTCCGACGCGATGACGGCGACCTCGTGGTCGTACAGCCACTGCGCGCAGGCCAGGCCGATGCCCGGCTCACCGGCCATGAACGACGCGGCGTCGCCGTCCCGCTTGAACTTGGTGCGCCACCCGGTGCGGAAGAACACGATGTCGCCCGAGCGGACCTCCACCCCCTGCGCCTCGGCGGCGGCATCGAGGTCCTCGGGCGTGATGACCTGGCCCGCCTCGAGCCAGTCGACGCCCTTCAGGCGGGCGATGTCGAGCAGCACGCCACGCCCGACGATGCCCTTGGCCATCTTGTCGATCGAGCAGTGCATCGCTCCGTGCGGACCGACGTCGCTCGCCGGGAAGCCGTTGTACATCTTGTCGTCGTAGTACACGTGCGCCAGGCCGTCCCACTGCGACGCGGCCTGCAGCGGCATGAACACGTAGTCGTCCGCGTAGTGGAAGGCGCCGGGGAACGACTGCTGGGCACCCGTCTCCGACATCAGCCGCACCGGGTTGATGCGGTTCCCCCCGGGCTGCGGCCCGTTGCCGTCGAACGGGATGCCGAGGTCGAAGATGGCGCCGCGCTTGATCAGCTGGGCCGCGGCGACGATGCGCTCGGGCGTGATGAAGTTCACCGTCCCCCGCTCGTCCTCCGGTCCCCAGCGCCCCCAGTTGCTCAGCCGTTGGCCAACCTCGCGGAAATCCAACATCAACCCCCTCCTCTCGCGGCATGACCGCACGGTGCGTGCGGGCCGGCAACGCCCCGTGTCGCCGACGTGCCCACGTCGCCCGGTCGTTGTACTCCGAGATGACAACCGCGTCAACTCGTGCCGCGCGTGCGCGCCATTGACACGGCCCGGGGCGATGGCCTTGGATGGCAGCGGCGGCGTGGGGGCGCCGGCCAAGCGGGGTGACTGCGGGGATCCGAACGCTCCCGTGCCGGTTCGCGCCGCGGCACGCGGCCAGAGACAGGGGAGGTCCACGATGTCTGATCTGATCGAGGTCGCCAGCGGGCTGGCGTTCCCCGAGGGGCCGATCGCGATGCCGGACGGCTCCGTCGTCCTCGTCGAGATGTTCGGCCCGCGGCTCACGCGCGTCCACCCGGACGGCACCAAGGAGACGATCGCCGAGATCCCGGGTGGCCCGAACGGGGCGGCGCTCGGGCCGGACGGGAAATTCTACATCTGCAACAACGGCGGTCGCTTCACCGAGACGGACATGGACGGGCTGACGTTCCCGGGCCCGCTCACGAGGAGCAACTACATCGGCGGGCGGATCCAGGTCGTCGATCCCGACACCGGCAAGGTCGAGGACCTCTTCACGGAGTGTGACGGACGCCCGCTGCTGGCGCCCAACGACCTGGTCTTCGACGCCCACGGCGGCTTCTACTTCACCGATCACGGCCTGGTGGACGAAGAGGAGCGCATCCACCGGCTCTCGGGCATCTACTACGCCAAGGCCGATGGGTCGTCGATCAAGGAGGTCGTGTTCCCGTGCGACGACCCGAACGGGATCGGCCTCTCACCGGACGGCACCAAGCTCTACTGGGCCGAGACCTGGCGCGGTCGCCTCCTCCAGCGCGACATCATCGCGCCCGGCGAGGTCTCCGTCCCGTCGATCGTGGACACGTCGCAGTGCCTCTACGGCTTCCCCGGGCTGCAGCTGCTCGACTCCCTCGCCGTCGACTCCGCGGGCAACGTGTGCGTCGCCACCATCGTCAACGGCGGGGTGTCGGTGGTGTCGCCGCAGGGCGAGCTCGTCGAGTTCGTGCCGACCGGGGACCTGATCACGACGAACATCTGCTTCGGCGGCGAGGATCTGCGCACGGCGTACATCACGCTGTCGACGACCGGCCGGCTCGTGAAGATGACGTGGCCACGGCCCGGTCTCGCCCTCGAGTACCTGAACAAGTGAGCGTCGCGGGTCAGGTGCCAGGACGATCCGATGATCGGGTCGTCCTGGCACCTGGCCCCGCTTCCACTCGACACTTGACACGACTGTCAAAGTTCCTCTTGCCTCCGCGGCACGCCCGGATTACCGTGCCGGGCGGGGACTGACTGGGGAACCTGACACCGCACGCGACGCGACCCGATTCGACGAACGTGCGCGTCGACAGTCCGGTCCCGCGGGACAGCGGCGTCAGCCGTGAGCACGACAGGGGGAACGATGGGCAAGCAGGGCTGGCAGGCCGTGCACGACGGGCGGATCACGCGGCGGCGGATGCTCCTCGGCGCTGCCGGGGTGCTGGGCGCCGCCGTGCTCTTCGGAGCATGCGGCGACGACGACGATGACGATGCGGGCGGCTCCGGCGGCACGAGCGGCACGTCCGGTGGCACGCAGGGTGGAGGCGGCGACGTTCCGGAGCCGGACTGGGCGTCGCTGCTCGGTGTCGACGAGGCGAGCGCCGGCGCCGGCAAGACGATCGACATCGGCGCCGTGCTGGCGCTCACCGGCACCGGCTCGTTCTACGGCACCACGATGAGCCGCGGGTTGGACCTGGCGAAGAAGCACATCGAGCAGGCCGGCGGGCCGACGTTCAACTACATCTACCTCGATCACAAGTCGGGCGACGCGGCCGCCGGCGTGCAGGCCATGAACGAGCTGGCGGCGCGGGGCGTCCAGGCCAAGTTCGCGTCGTACGGCGACAACCTCGGCTCGATGCTGTCGTTGACCGAGGAGCACAAGATCTTCACGTTCGACGGCGGTGGCGGCACGAGCATCCCGTTCCAGGGCAAGCCGTACTTCTGGGGCACCCGTGCGATCACCCCGAACGACACGCTCCCGGGCCTGTTCATGTGGCTCAAGGAGACGTACCCGGACAAGAAGACGGTCGGGTTGATGGGATGGGACATCGGTGAGCCGTCCAACTCGATCGTCCGCGAGGACTTCCTCAAGAAGATCGAGGACGCCGGTCTCGAGTTCAACGGGCTCTACGAGCTGGTGCCGGTCGGCAACCAGGACTTCTCCCAGGTGATCCCGAAGATCAAGGCCAACGAGCCGGACTTCCTGCTCTGCGGTCACTACGGCCAGGACCCGGGTTCGTTCGCCAACCAGGCCTCGACCGCCGGGCTCCAGGCGATCCGCATCGGCTTCGAGTACACGCCCGACGGGCTCAACGCCTCGCGCGGCACGTACGACTCCGAGGGCTACACGTTCGCCTTCGACTACTTCGACCCGGACTCCGCGGTGAGCCCGTTCGCCACGTACTTCGTCAGCGAGTTCCGCCGGGAGTACGGGGAGGACCCCGACTTCTACGCGGCGAACTACTACGAGAACGCGTTCGACATGTGGGAGCTGATGCGCCGGATCTGGGCCGAGGACCCCGACGCCGAGATCACCGGCGAGGCACTCGACGCGGCGCTGCGCGAGGACCTCACGCTGCCCAGCGTGTACGGCGGCGACGAGAGCACCGTCGGCACGTTCACCCTCGACGAGACCACGCACTCGGTCGTCCGGCGGCAGATGGGCGTGTTCGAGTACAAGGACGGCAAGGTCACGCCGAAGGCCTTCTTCAACATCAACGGCGAGGACTACCGAACGGCGTGACCCGCCGAGAACGATGCTGGCGCTGACGTTCGAGACCTTCCGCCAACTCACCGTCGACGGGTTCTTCCGTGGCTGCAGCTACGGCCTGCTCGGTGTCGGCTTCGCGCTGATCCTCGGGGTCACGGGCCGGTTCCACTTCGCCTACGGCTTCACGTACACGCTCGCCTCGTACCTCGGCTTCACGTTCGCGTTCCGCGTGAACTGGCCGTTCTGGCTGTCCGCTGCGCTCGGCGTGCTGCTCGCCGCCGTGCTCGGCGCGCTGATCGAGGCGGGCGTGTACCGGCCACTGGCCCGCAACGCCGGCGCCACCGCGCTGCTGGCCGTGTTCGTCGCCGCACTCGGCATCGGGATCGCCGGCGAGAACCTGATCCGGCTGCTCTGGGGGGCCAACACCCAGGCGTTCTACGGCCCGCGCAAGGTCGGCTACGAGCTGTGGGACGCCATCTTCATCAACTTCGACGTGTGGCAGGCGGCGAGCTCGATCGCCATCGCCGTGCTGCTGGCGGCGATGCTCCGCTACACGGGCCTCGGACGCCAGATCAAGGCGACCCGCATCAACCCGGACCTCGCCCGCACGATCGGGATCGACGCCGACCGCATCTACGTGATCGTGTTCTTCCTCGGCACGATCTGCGCCGGCGTGGCGTCGTTCTGGTACGCCCTCAAGTACACGGTGGACCCGGGCATGGGCACGCTGCCGGTCACGTACGCGTTCGTCGTGGCCTTCCTCGGCGGGACGACGAGCTCCCCGATCCGCGTGTTCGTGACGGGCATCGTCGTGGCCCTGATCGAGCAGTACGCGTCGATCTGGCTGTCGGTCCGCTACACGCAGACCGCCGTGTTCGTCGTGCTCGTCGGCTACCTGACGTACCTCGCGATCACGCAGAGCGCGTGGTACGTCCGGGTCCGGACCCGGACGGCGGCGGGGGTCTGACCGATGACGGTCTGGATCAGCTACCTCGATCAGATCCTCCTCTACGCCGCGCTCGCGCTGTCGCTCAACCTGCTGCTCGGCTACGCCGGTCAGGTGTCGGTGGCCCACGCGGCGTTCGGGGCGATCGGCGGCTACACGATGGCGTACACCACCCAGGCGCACGGCTGGAACTTCCTGCTCGGCACGGCGCTCGGCATGGTCATCGCGTTCGTGATCGGCACCATCGTCGCCCTGCCGGCGCTCAAGCTCACCGTCGAGTACCTGATCCTGCTGACGCTCGGCGTCTCCTCGGTGATCCTCGGGCTCGTCGTGGCGATCCCGTCGCTGGGCGGCACGTACGGGCTGATCAACCTGCCGGCGGTCGACCTGTTCGGCTGGCACCTGCGCAGCCCGACCGACTGGCTGATCCCGTCAGGGGTCGCGATGGTCCTCGTGTACGCGGTCTGTCACCGCATCGGTGAGTCGCCCGCCGGCCGGGTGCTCAAGGGGATCCGGGAGGACCCCGTCGCCACGGGTGCGCTCGGCAAGAACGTGTTCGCCTACAAGGTCGCCGTGTTCGGTCTCACGTCGGCACTGGCCGCGTTCGCCGGCGCGCTGATCGCGGGCTGGTTGCGCCTGGCGACCCCCGGCGTCTTCGGCTTCAGCTTCTCGCTGACGGTCTTCGCGATCGTCATCTTCGGCGGGATGGCCAACCTGACCGGCACGGTCGTCGGCGCCGCGATCGTCGTCCTGCTCGAGCCGATCCTGGAGCGGGTCATCGACCTGGAGCCGGCGAAGGCAGGCTATGTCGAGCTGATCGTCTACGGCCTCGCCCTCGCGGTGCTGATGCGTCTGCGCCCGCAGGGCGCCCTGCCGGAGGGCTTCTCCGTCTGGGGTTTGCTGCGCGGGCGCCGGCAGTCGACGGGGCGCATCGAGATGGTCGCCGACTGGGTGCCCACCACGGTGCAGCGCGTCGTCGAGCACGACCCGGCCCACGAGGAGCCGACGTTGGAGGAGGAGCAGCGCCGCGAGCACGCCTGGCACGACGCGCCCGTCGTGCTGCAGACCAAGGGGGTCAGCAAGCGCTTCGGCGGCATCATCGCTGCCGACGAGCTCGACATCGAGCTGCGCCGCGGCACGATCACCGCGCTGGTCGGTCCCAACGGGGCGGGCAAGACGACCGTGTTCAACCTCCTCACCGGCGCCGTCGCCCCCGACGCCGGCTCGATCCTGCTGCACGGCGAGGAGCTCGTCGGGCTGCAGCCGCACCAGATCGCCCGGCGCGGCATGGTCCGCTCGTTCCAGGACGTCCGGTTGTTCAACCGCCTGTCGTGCCTGCAGAACGTGATGCTCGCGGTGCAGGGCCAGCCGGGCGAGCACGCCGGCAAGCTGTTCCTGTCCCCGCGGGCGGTCGACCGCGCCGAGCAGGAGACGCGCGAGCGGGCGCTCGCGTGGCTGCGCTTCGTCGGCATGGGCGAGTTCGCCGCCGTCCCGGCGGGGGCGCTGTCCTACGGCCAGACCAAGCTCGTGTCGCTGGCCCGGGTGCTGGCCACCGAGGCCGACGTGCTGCTCCTCGACGAGCCGGCGTCCGGGATCGACACGAAGTGGGTCGACACGATGCTCGACCTGATCGAGCAGGTGCGCGACCAGGGCCGCACCGTGTGCGTCGTCGAGCACAACCTCCACGTCGTGGGCCGGCTCGCCGATCACACGTACTTCATGGAGCTCGGGCGGATCACTGCCCAGGGCACCATCGCCGAGCTGACCAGCAGCCCGAGGTTGGCGGAGGTCTACTTTGGGACGTGACGTCGATGCCGGGTCCACGCCGGCCGAGGGCACCGGTGTCGTCGCCGCGCCGGCGACGAACGGCGACGGTGCCGCGCCGCTCCTCGTCGTCGAGCAGCTGCAGGCCGGCTACGGGCGCAAGCAGGTCGTGTTCGACGTCGACCTGCACGTCCACGCCGGCGAGATCCTCGGTGTGCTCGGGCACAACGGCAGCGGCAAGAGCACGACGATCCGCGCGATCCTCGGGATCAACCGTCCCTTCGGCGGCCGCATCGTCTTCGACGGCCGCGACGTGACGAACGCCGGGGCGCGTCAGAACGTGCGGGCCGGCATGGCGATGATCCCGTCGGAGCGGTTCGTGTTCGCCGACATGACCGTGACCGACAACCTGCTGCTCGGTGCCGCCAACGACCCCGACGGTGACCGCCGCGCCCGCCGGCTGGAGCTGGTCCACGAGCTGTTCCCGATCCTGCGCGACCGTGCCGGGCAGCTCGCCGGCACCATGTCGGGCGGGCAACAGCGGATGGTCAGCCTGGGCATGGCGCTCATGGCCAGCCCGCGCCTGCTCATGCTCGACGAACCCTCGCTCGGGCTGGCGCCGGCCGTGGTGCAGCAGATCTTCGCCGCGGTGCGCGAGCTCGCCGACCGCGAGGGGCTCGCGGTGCTGCTGCTCGAGCAGAACGTCGGCCAGGCACTGCGCATCGTCGACCGCTGCATCGTCATGCGGTCAGGGCGCGTCATCCTGGAGGAGACACGCGACCAGATGGCCGCCAGGGAGAGCTATTGGGATCTGTTCTAGTGACCCGGTCGGGCGGTGGGTCGAGTCGACACGGCGACGGAGGTGCACCATGCCGCAACTGACACGTGCTGAGATCGACGCCTTCCTCGACGAGCCCGGGCACCTGTTGCGTCTGGCCACGATCGACGAGGACGGGTTCCCGCGCCTCGTGCCGATCTGGTTCATCCGCCAAGGTGACGAGATCCTGTTCACGCCACGGGCGCGATCCGTCTTCCTCGCGAACATCCGGCGCGACCCGCGCGTCGCCCTGTCGATCGACGAGGAGCCGCTCCCCTATCGGAAGGTCACGATCCAGGGGACGGCGCGGATCGTCCACAACCTCGGCGAAGACGACGAGTGGCGCGACCTCTACCGCACGATCGCCAAGCGATACGTGCCGCCGGAGGCGGCCGACGCGTACGTCGACGACACCATCGATCAGCCGCGGGCGCTCGTCGGCGTGCCGCTCGGTGCGCCCTCGCGGACGACGACGTGGCGCATGCCCGTCGGCGACGAGGACGGCACGGGCATCTGGCACCGCCGCTACTACCTCGACGGCACGCACATGGCGAAGCTGGCCGACACGGGCGGCCGGACCTCCTACGTCCCTGACCCTTGATCGGGCAGCGCGGAGCCGAGGGGATGCGCGAGGCGGCGCAGGGTGACGACGTGGTGGGCGACGAACCGGCATCGCTGGCGAGCCGACCGGCCGCGCCCGTCGCCGGCACGCCGCTCACCGCACGCGGGGCGCGCACGCGCGCCGCGCTCGTGAAGGCGGCGCGGGCGCTGTTCGAGCGGCAGGGCTACCTCGACACCAACGTCGGCGACATCACCACGCGGGCACGCGTCGCCCACGGGACCTTCTACACGTACTTCCCCTCGAAGGAGGAGATCTTCGCCGAGGTCGCCGAGGAGCTCCAGCACCAGTTCGTCGAGATCGCCGAGTCCGAGCCGATCCTGCCACCCGACGCACCCCTCTCCGCACGCATCGAGCGCTCCAACCGCGGCTACCTGCGTGCCTACGCGGCGAACGCGCGGATGATGGGCGTGCTCGAGCAGGTCGCCACGTTCAATCCCCGGCTCGCCGCCATCCGCCGGGCGGCGCGCCGGTACTACGTCCAGCGCAACACGGCGGCGATCCGGCGCTGGCAGCAGCAGGGCCTGATCGATCCGCGCATCGATCCGGCCTATGCCGCGAGCGCGCTCGGCTCGATGGTCGACCGCTCCGCGTACGTCTGGATGGTGCTCGGTGAGCCCTACGACCTGGACGAGGCGACGATCCAGCTCACCCGCCTCTACTGCAACGCCTTGGGCATCCCCTACCACCGCGACCAGGATGACGAGCGCGGCGATCCCGGGACGGAGGAGGAACCGCGCGCCGCGGACACGTGACCGAACCGGTCACCCGGCAGCTTTCCGAGGAAGGAATCATGTACCTGCACGACATCGTCCGGCTGAACGGCCGCAAGTACCCCGACCGCACTGCGATCGTCACCGAGGACCGCGAGATCACGTTCGGGCAGCTGCGCGACCGCGCCTGGCGCCTCGCCAACGCCCTGCGCGAGCTGTGCCACCGCGGCGATCGCATCGGGATCCTCGCCGAGAACCTGCCCGAGTACGTCGAGGCGTACTACGGCGTGCCCGCCGCCGGCATGGCGCTCAACTTCCTCAACTACCGCCTGCACCCCAAGGAGTGGGCGTGGATCCTGAACAACGCGGAGGCGAGCGCACTGCTGGTGCAGGCGAAGTTCCTCGAGCAGATCGAACCGCTGCTCGTGGACGAGGTCCCGAGCATCGAGCACGTCATCGTCATCGCCGACGGCACGTCCGTCTCGACGAACCACCCCCTCTACGACGACGTCGTCGGGAGCGCGTCAGCCGCCGAGCCACCGCGGGACTTCGACGAGGACGAGACGGCATGGCTGCTGTACACCAGCGGTACGACCGGCTTCCCGAAGGGGGCGATGCTCACGCACCGCAACCTGACGACCGCCGTCGTGGAGTCGGTGATCGAGTACGAGCCGCAGCCCGACGAGCGCAACCTCGTCGCCTTCCCGCTGTGCCACGTCTCCGGCTACTCCGTGCCGGTCACCCACCTGCGCGGCGGTCGCATCGTGCTCACCCCGATGTTCGAGCCGGAGCTGTGGATGCGGCTCGTCGACGAGCACGGCATCACCGGCACGGCGATGGCGCCGACGATGCTCAACATGGTGCTCAGCCACCCGAAGGTCAACGAGTACAAGCTCGACTCGCTGCGCAGCATCGGCTATGGCGCGGCGGCGATGCCGGTCGAGATCCTGCGCGCGGCGATCGACCGGTTCGGCCCGATCGTCTACTCCGGGTTCGGGATGACCGAGCTGGGCGGCAACGTGCTGACGTTCCCGAAGCAGGACCACGTCCGCGCCATCCAGGGCGACGACTACCTCCTCGCGTCGTGTGGCCGGCCGATGTGCCTCGCCGACGTGATCGTGGTCGACGAGCAGATGCAGGAGTGTCCGCCCGGCGTGGTGGGCGAGATCGTGATCCGCGGTGAGCAGGTGCTGAAGGGCTACTTCCGCAACGAGGAGGGGACGCGCAAGGCGTTCGAGGGCGGCTGGTTCCACACCGGTGACATGGCCCGGCGCGACGAGGAGGGCTTCTTCTACATCGTCGACCGCAAGAAGGACATGATCATCACCGGCGGCGAGAACGTGTACTCGCGCGAGGTCGAGGAGGTCCTCTACACCCACCCGGCCGTGGCGGAGGCCGCGGTCATCGGGCTCCCCGACCCGAAGTGGGGCGAGAACGTGACCGCGGTCGTCGTGCTGCGCGAGGGCATGACGGCGACCGAGGCGGAGATCATCGAGACCGCCCGCAACCGGCTCGCCGGGTTCAAGAAGCCCAAGCGGGTGATCTTCCTCGACGAGCTGCCGAAGACGGTCAGCGGCAAGATCCTGAAGCGCGAGCTGCGCGACCGATTCGCCGCGGAGCCCGCGGGGTCGACCGAACCGGGACGGTGACGCTCACCGAGCCGGAGCCTCTGCCGAGCGTTGCCGCAGCAGCTGGCCGGTCCTCGCCCGCACGTGGCGCAAGGTCGCAGCGGTGCGGTCGGCCACGAGCCGCCATGACCGCTCGCGGATGAACACGGCGTCCGCGCACAGCATCGTCGCCGAGAAGAAGGGCAGCGACAGCAGCAGTGCGATGCCGACGTGCATCACCGTCACACCGATGAGCCCGGCGAGACGCGTCCAGCGGTGCAGGAGCATCACGGGGAACAGCAGCTGGAGGTAGACGCCCAGCCAGGTCCCGACGTACACGATCGGTGTGAGCTTCCACACCAGGTCGTTGAGACCGGGGAAGAGCGCGAGCTCCTCCAGCCGCAACGGGTAGTAGATGGCGATGCCTTGCTCCCACATGCGCCCCTGCAGCTTCCACAGCGCGGACGTCACGTAGATGACGCAGATCTGGTAGCCGACCAGGACGACGGCTGCGTTGTGCAGCAACCGGCCGAGCCACGCCGGCGGCGTCCACCGACGAGGACCGGGGGCACGGCTCGCCGGCTCTCCCCGGCGCCGGCGCCGCAGCGCGTCGAGCGACCAGTGCTGCGACAGATCGGCGAACACGATGAACAGCAGCATCACCCGGAACGTCTGGTAGTGGCCGGTGTTCGTGACGACCGGGTTGAGCGCGCTGAAGCTCAGCCAGAGCACCGCGAAGGCCGGTGCGACGACGCGTGTCCGCCAGCCCAGGGTGAAGAGGAGGGCGACCGCCATCAGCAGCACGTACTTGACGAGCAGCACACCGTCGCCGTCGGACCGCGAGAAGACCGCCGTGATCGGCCACGGGTAGTCGTTCGCGGCCGACGTCGTGCGCAGCGGGTACGTCCAGGCCGCCCCGCGGCCGAACGTGTAGGAGTAGTCGGGCAGGTACAAGACGAGCGTGATCAGCGTGATCGCGCCGTAGCCGATGCGCATCACGGCGAGGCCGTGGCCGGCCCGCTTCTCGCCCAGCAACCAGTCACGCCCTGCTCGGAGCAGCCGTTCGAGCGCGTGTCCCATGTCAGGCTCCGAACCAGGAGCGGAACGTACGGGCGAACGCCTCGCGGTCCTGCCCCGGGTACTCGAGCGGCGGGCGCCAACCGGTGAGGACCGTGGTCGCGGCGGGGCGGCGGGCGGCGGGATCGTTGCGGTCGTCCCACCGCACGACGGGGTCGTAGACGACGCGGGTCTGCACGGCCCGCACCGTGTCGGGGCTCCCCCAGAGCGCGTAGGCGACCTGAGTGGCATAGGCGTCGACGAAACGGGTGACCCTGATGAACGCGTCGACGTCGCCGGGCGAGCCGTCGGGATCCGCGGCGACGAGGTCCTCGCGCAAGGCGTCGAGGCCGGTGCGGTGGTAGTTCTCGCCGGCCACCTCGCGCTGCGCCTCGTCGAGCCGCGCCCAGGCCGCCATCATCCGCTCGGCCCCGACGATGGTGAGCTGCTTGCGCAGGATCCGCCTGGTGCGCGAGGAGATCTCGACGGCCGACACGTTCACCCAGTCCGTCGTCTCGGGCTCGCCGCCGTCCGGTGGCACCAACCAGGCGCGGACCCAGAGCTGGTGGTCGGCGCTGGCCGGGTCCGGAGCGAAGATCTTGTAGTCCTGGACGAACAGCGGCGACATGTAGTCGTCGACGAACGCCGGGGGCGTGTTGCTCCGGTCCGCTGCCGGCGGGACGTTGTAGAGGAACGTCATGGCCATGTGCACCGCGAGCAGCGCGGCGACGACGGCCGCTGCTGCCGTGGCGATCCTCGAGCGCGCCGTCCGGTCGCTTCGAGCGGTCGTGCTCGTCATGGCGTGGCGTCCTCACGTCTCCCGTCGGGTCGTCTGCCGGACGCGCCGGTGTCCCGGGGTCCCGAGCATCGCTCGGAGCCCCGGGACACGTGGCGCATGATCCGTCGGTGGATCAGCCGTTGTTCGGCCGGCGACGGGTCGAGGTCATGACGGCGACGGCACCGACGCCGGCGAGCACGGCCGCGATCAGCAGCAGCATCCCACTGTCGAGACCGGTCTTCGGCAGATGACCGCCACCGCCGCCACCGCTCGGTGGCGGCGTGCCGCCGCCACCACCCGTCGGGGCGGCCACGACCTGGAACGTGACCTCGACGGTGCCCGACTCCTCGCCCGTGAGGACGAAGCGGTGCACACCGAGCTCGTTCGTGGTCGGGATCGTCCACGTGAACGTCACGTTGCCGTTGGCATCGGCCACCTGGGTCCCGAGCGAGAGCGGTGTCGAACGCTGCTCACCCGTCACCTGCTCGCCCGGCTGGAAGCCCGAGCCGTAGCCGATCTGCACCTGGCCCCGCTGGATCACCGGGAACTGGACCCGAGCAGCCAGCTCGCCGTCGGGATCCGTCCCCGGATCGGTCCCAGGATCGGTACCAGGATCAGTCCCCGGATCGGTTCCAGGATCCGTCCCAGGATCCGTTCCAGGATCAGTCCCCGGGTCGGTACCAGGATCAGTCCCCGGATCCGTACCAGGATCCGTCCCCGGATCGGTTCCAGGATCCGTCCCAGGATCCGTCCCAGGATCCGTTCCAGGATCAGTCCCCGGATCGGTTCCAGGATCAGTCCCCGGGTCGGTACCAGGATCAGTCCCCGGATCCGTACCAGGATCCGTCCCCGGATCGGTTCCAGGATCCGTCCCAGGATCAGTCCCCGGATCCGTACCAGGATCCGTCCCCGGATCAGTCCCCGGATCAGTCCCCGGATCGGTTCCAGGATCCGTCCCAGGATCCGTTCCAGGATCAGTCCCCGGATCGGTACCAGGATCAGTCCCCGGATCCGTACCAGGATCCGTCCCCGGATCGGTACCAGGATCCGTCCCCGGATCAGTCCCCGGATCCGTACCAGGATCCGTCCCCGGATCAGTCCCCGGATCAGTCCCCGGGTCGGTCCCAGGATCCGTTCCAGGATCCGTCCCCGGATCAGTCCCAGGATCGGTTCCAGGATCCGTGCCCGGATCAGTCCCAGGATCGGTCCCCGGGTCGGTCCCCGGGTCGGTTCCAGGATCCGTCCCCGGATCAGTCCCCGGATCCGTACCAGGATCCGTCCCCGGATCAGTCCCAGGATCAGTCCCCGGGTCGGTCCCAGGATCCGTTCCAGGATCCGTCCCCGGATCAGTCCCAGGATCGGTTCCAGGATCCGTGCCCGGATCAGTCCCAGGATCGGTCCCCGGGTCGGTCCCCGGATCAGTCCCAGGATCGGTTCCAGGATCGGTCCCCGGGTCGGTCCCAGGATCGGTCCCCGGATCCGTGCCCGGATCCGTTGCGGGGTCCACCACCACGGCGAAGTCGGTCGAGGCGGTGCCCGCCGTCGTCCCGTCGATGGACTGCGCCGCCACGGCCTCGTGGTCGCCGACCGGCACGTCGCTCACCGTGACGGCCCACGTGCCGTCGGGCTCGACGGTGGCGGACAGGCTCGTGCCGGCGACGTCGATCTCGACCACGGCACCCGGCTCACCGGTGCCGCGGATCTCGACGTCGATCGTGTCGCTGGCGGTCGGCACGACGTACTCCGTGCCGGGGGTGGGCTCGTCGATGGTGAGCGGCGCAACCTCCGCCGCGCGGACGGTCGCCGACGCAAGGCTCAGCGTCGGACCGCCGAGGACCGGCAGCAGCTGGAGGCTGATCGCCCGCTGCGTGAACGAGCCCGGGTCGTATCCCGCCGCGGTGTCGAAGTTGCCGGGCTGGTCCTGGACGTTGACGACGATCGAGACGACGTCGTTGACGATGTCCAGCAGCGGGTCGAGCGCCGTCACCGCGGCCTGCGCGAGGCCGCTGATCGACTCGGCGATGGCGTCCGGGTCCAGGACCGCCCCGACTGCCTCACCCAGCAAGGGAAGCAGCAGGTCGCCGAGCTCGTCCTCGACCAGGTCGAGCAGCGCGTCCAGCGGGATCACCGTGAGCGAGCCCGTCAGATCGAGCGTCGGCGATGGTGCCTCGTCGAGCCCGAGGAAGCCGCTCAGCGAGCCCGCGACGTGGATGCCGACGCTGCCGAGCAGGGTCGGCGGGATGACCGGTGGCTCGCCGGGGAGCTGCAGCGACGTGAAGATGCTCGCCGTCAGCACCGACGTGTCGAGGGCGTCCCGGACCGCGTCGGCGAGACGGGCCGGCAGCTCGTCGAGCAGCAGCTCCTCGACCGCCGCGTCGATCGCGCTGTTGATCGCATCGGCGCTCAACAGCTGCGTGTTCGGCGGCAGGTTGTTGAGGTCGTACAGCTCCGACAGGTCGATCGTGATCGTCCCCTGCGTCAGGTCGATCGTGACCGACCCGTCGTCGGACACGAGTGGCTCGGCGAGCACGTTGCCGAGGACCGTCGACAGGTCGAGGTCCAAGGAGAGCTCGACGTCGCTGATCTCGAGCTCGGCCAGCCCACCGATCAGCGGGACCGAGCGGAAGATGCCCTCGAGCGCGGAGGCCGTGCCCTGGAGCGTCGTCTCGAGCGCACCGCCGGGGGCGATGAGCTCGTCGACCGCGGCATCGATGCCGCCGACCAGCTCGTTGAGCTCGGTGGTGAGCACCCCGAGGGCGGGGCTGGTGGCCGTGAGCGTGGCGCCGGCGAGCAGGTAGTCGCCCTCGTACGAGACGGTCGGCAGCCGTTGGGCGTCGGCCTGCGCGGCGATCGCACCGAGCTCGAGGCGCAGCTCGGACAGCACCGCGTCGACCGACAACGCCCCCAGCAGCGGCGAGAGGTCCACGGTGCTGTTGCTGGCCGGATCGGCACCGGCGCCGACGTCGATCAGGCCGCCGGCCCCGATCGCGCCGGCGGACGCCCGCGCGTCGAGCACGTTGGCGTCTGCGTACTGTCCGACCACGCCGAGCTCGACGAGGTCGCCGAGGTTGATCGACGCGAGCGACGGGACCGCGATGTTCACCGAGCCGAGGACGCTCAGGTCGAGGTTCGTCGTGTCGGGTACGCCGTCACCGTGGGCCGAGTAGGCGCCGGCGAGCTCGGCGACCGGCGCCAGCGACCCCGTGTTGACGAGCTGGCCCTCGGCCTCCGTGACGTCGTCGATCGCCGCCGATGCCGGCGACGAGACGAATCCCGGGATCGCCGCGAGCGCCGCGACCGCGGCGATCCCGACGACCCTGCGGAGGCGGGATCGGCAGGAGGTGGTCATGGGACCGACCTCCTTCGATCAGGTCGTCGGCCGCCGCCGGGGGCGACCGTCGCGGCGAGGCCGCGACCCCACGATGTTGTCCAGTGCATGCTCAGCCTTTCCGTGCGCTGTGTTGGCTCGGCCCGAGGCGCCCGCGAGACGGCTGTGCGCACGTCCCCCTGGTTGAGATGCTCCGCGACGGTGCGCCGTCGAGGAGATGGCCACGCCCGGTCGACGACCGGCCGCGTGAGAGAGAGCACCTGTCGCTCATCGATGGGTGTCGATCAACGAGCCGATCGCACGATTGCGACGGCGCGACACCACCGCATCGTTGCGTGTGCACCGACTAGGCATCCGAATCCCACCGCTCGACGATCCTTCTCGACAGCCACGTGGTCCTTCGTTCCGCCGAACCCCGATGGCGACGTGCTCAACTGTCCGCCCGGTGTTGCCCGGCCACATGATGTCCCACGGCCGAGGGTCGCGGGCAACCCTGACACGGAATCGTCACATGACATGTTCGTGACGGCCACCGTGACGCGCGGCGGCGCACGGCAACGTCGCGCCTCCGAGACCCTCGGCGGCGTCGACGCACGGGGCGATGACGGAGCAGAAGGTGGCGTCCCGGAACTCGGCGACCCCGTGCAGCGACCTGGGTGACGTGAACATGCGTCGAGCGGCGGCAGCCGCAGCTGGGATCCTGATCGGCATCGTCCCGTGGGCGGTCGCGTCGTCACACACGGAGACGTCGTTCGTGGCGGTACCCGCCGGCGAGGAGGCGACGATGGCCTTCCAGCCGACGCACGGCTGCGGTACCTCGGCCACCGTCCAGGTCCGCGTGCTGGCGCCTGTGCCGGATGCCCGGCCGGGCGAGGTCGAGGGCTGGACGGCGTCGGCGACGCCCGACGGTGAGGGCAACACCGTGATCGAGTGGACCGGCGGGCTGCTGCCCGCCGACCAGACCGGGACGTTCCCGGTCGAGTTCCTCGTCCCCGACGCCGTCGGGGCGCTGCTCGCGTTCCCCGCGATCCAGCGCTGCGAGAACGGCGAGGAGCTGGCGTGGATCGGCACCGAGCCGGGCGACGAGCGCCCGGCACCGCACGTCCTGGTGCTGCCGCCGGGCTCGGCGCCGGCGCCGACGCTCGACGACGTGCCACTCGACGCGCCCGGGCGTGACCAGCTCGTGGCGTTGCTGCAAGGCGGCGACGACGACAATCCGAACGCGGCGGCCCCGACGACGCCGGCGGGATCCACGGCGACGCCGACGACCGAGCCGCCCGAGACCACGAGCGCGCCGACGACCGCTGCACCCACGACGAGCCCGGCGACGGCGCCCACCACCGCTGCGGACACCGTGCCGTCGAGCGTTGCCACCACGTCGCCGCCGACCGCACCGGCCGACGAGGACGGCGGCGGCAGCTCGGCCGGGTGGATCGCGGCGATCGTGGCCGCGGTGGTCGTCGTGCTCGGCGGCGGGGCGGCGATCGTCGCCCGCCGCCGGTCGTCGTCGACGCCGGGCTGATCGGCGCCTCAGCGGGCGGCGCGCGTCACCACGGCGAGCAGGTCGGCACGGGCGCGCGCAACGCGGGAGCGGATCGTGCCGATCGGGCACCCGACGATCACGGCGGCATCCTCGTAGCTCAACCCGACGAGCTGCGTGAGCACGAACGCCTCGCGGCGGTCGGGGTCCAGCGCGTCGAGCAGGTCGTCGACGACCTCCGGTGCAGGCGTGTCGAGCGGCGGCGCGAACCGGCGCACCCGGTCGAGCAGCCGGCGTCGCCGCTGCCGCCGGCGCACGTGATCCGCACAGACGCGGCGGGCGATCGACAGCAGCCACACCCGTGCCGGCGCATCGCCGCGGTAGTGCGACAGCGAGCCCAGGGCGCGCACGTACGTCTCCTGGACGAGGTCCTCGACCTCGCCCTCGGAGCCGAGTGCGGCACACACCTGCCACACCACGTGCTGGGTGCGGCGGACGAGCTCACCGAGCGCGGCATCGTCCCCCTCGAGCGCCGCCTCGACGTACGGTCGGAGGGGGTCGTCGGAACCCATCACGCCATCATGGCCAACCGCGTGCTGCTGCGGCCAACGAGCCTGCTCGGCGCGCCAACATGGATGACCGGGAACCCGAGGCGGCGGACGGGCGACTTGGAGACCATGGCGTGCGAACGGTGGCGCGAGGCGATCTCGGCCTGGATCGACGGGGAAGACCCCGGACTCGACCCCGCGCTCGTCGACGCGCACGTCGCCCGCTGCGATGCGTGCCGGACGTTCGCCGAGGCGTCGGCGCGGGCCCGTCGGCGCACCCGGGTCAGCGTGGCCCCCGAGCTACCGGACCTCTCTCGGCGCGTGCGCAAGGCCGTCGCGGTCGCCGACCGGGCGAGCCGGTGGGGCATCGCCCGCGCACTGCTCGTCGTGGTGGCGGTGCAGATCATCGCCTTCTCACTGCCCGCACTCGTGCTGGGCAACGAGCAGGACACCGCCTCGCACGCGGCACGGCACCTCGGTGCGTTCACCGCGGCCTACGGGGTCGGGCTGCTCGTCGTCGCCGTGCGACCCGCCCGGGCACGGGCGATGCTGCCGGTCGCCGCCGTGCTCGCCGGTGCCCTCGTGATCACCGCAGTCGTCGACCTCGTCGACGGCCGCGTGCCGCTGGCCGGCGAGGCGCTGCACCTCCCGGAGGTGCTCAGCGTCGTGCTGGTGTGGTCCCTGGCGGTACCGGCGCCGCGGCGCCCGGCCGGCGCCGTGGCCCCGCCGCAACCCCGGCTGCACCGGGTCGACGACACCGGCGTCGCGTGACGTCGCGTTCGGACGGCTACTCGATCGTCACGGTCGTGCGGGCGGTGGCTGCGGTGAACTCGCTCACGCGCACGCTGATCGCCAGCTCGTAGCTGCCGGCGAGCGGGATGTCGGCGATCACGTGGTACTGGCCGCCGCCGAGTCGGTGGACGATCGGGCGCAGCGGGCCGACCTCGAGTGCCGGTTCGGTGAGCTCGACCGTCGGATCCTCCACCGGCTCGAGCGGTGCGCCGTCGGGACCGACGAGGGCCAGCGTGATCTCGTTCTGCCCGGCCCGTGCCGGGGCGACGGCGAAGCGCACCGTGCCCGCCCCACCGGAGAGCTCGAGGTCGGTCGCGTCGGGCGGCACCACCGTGGCGGGTGGCGGCGTCGCCGACGACGCGATCGGTGACCGCGTCACGAGCACCGACGTCACCCCCACGACGGCCACGAGGAGCACGAGCTCGGCGACCACGATGCGGGCGAGGCGACGGCTCGGCCTGTCCGGTGCGGCGCTCCGCGACGCCACGGCAGGCACGAGCCACCGGCGGTTGTAGCCACCGAGCGCGACGACCGGGACGACGAGCAGCACCTTGGTGACCAGCGCCAGCCCGTAGCCGGTGCCCCACAGGTCACGCAACGACGGCAGCACGATCCACGCCATGCCGACACCAGCGGCGGCGACAATGAGCACCGCCGCGACGGCGAGCCCGCTGAAGCGAACGACGAGGCGAGCGAGCGCGTCGGCGTCGGCTCGGCTGCGGAAGGCGAGCACGAGGGCGGCGATCCCACCGAGCCAGACCGCCGCCGCCGCCAGGTGCACGACGTCGAGACCGACCATCACCCAGCGCGGGTCCTGCGTGCGGGTGTGGCCTTCGACGGCGAACCCGGCCAGGGCGACGAGCCCGACCAGCACGCCGACGACGTCGAGGACTCGGCCGGCACCATCGCGACCGGCGATCCCGGCGAGCACGAGCAGCGACGCCGCGGTCACCAGCGTCGAGACACCGATCGGTCCCTTCAACGAGGCGATCAACAGGTCGTTGTCCTGGAGTGCACCGAGCCCACCGCCGAGGCGGGCGATGCGCAGTGGCACCCCCGCGACGAGCGACACGGAGCCGAGCACCGCGGCGCGCTCGACGAGCCCGCCGACGCGCCGGCGCGCTCCCCGGTCCCACGGCCCGCCCGCCTGCACCACGATCCAGGCGCCGATCCCGAGGAGGGCCCCGGCGTAGGCGATCGTCGCGAGCACGGCGGCTCCGGCGCGCACCCCCCATCCGGCACCACCGCCCTGGCCGGTGACGACGGGCCCGCTGCTGGAGGGCGCGCCGACGTGGAACACCGTCGCCCCGCTGATCGGATGGGAGTCCGCGGAGATGACCTGCCACGTGACGGTGTACGTGCCGTCGGCGAGCCCGGGCGGCAGCGGGATCGCCAGCGTCGTGCCCTCGACGATCGGCGGGTCGGAGACGACGGCCGCGGTGTCGTCCAGCACGCGTGCCGAGCCACCCGCCAGCGACACCGGCTCGCTCCACCGCATCACGACCTCGCGGGGCGCCGTCGCGACGATCGCCCCGTCCGCGGGCGTGATGTCGAGCAGCACGGCGTGCGCCGACACGACACCCCCGCACCAGCCGATCGCGAGGGCGCCGGTGACGACCGCGACCACGAAGACCAGCAACCGCCGAGCGCGCGACCGGCGCGCGACATCCGGCGACTGGTCCTCGAGCACGTCCGCAGTCTGGCCGCTGCGCTCCGCACGGCGAACGTCGCCGGACGGCGGTCACGCCGCGGGACGGCGGTCACGCCGCGGGACGGCGGTCACGCCGCGGGCCGCCGGGCCGCGACGTGCCACACGTCACGGGCAGAACCGATGAATCCGGGAATGCCCTCACGTCGGAGCGGTTGAACGCTTCGACACGACGCACGAGGGGTCACGACATGCACGGGAGCACCACCACCACTGATCCGACCGACGTCCGCGACGGCGACGTCATCGAGTTCACGCTGCGTGGCGAGCGCCGCACGGCCGAGGTGATGATCCGCACCGCGGACGGTCAGGTGCTGCTCGATCTGTTCGACGGCGAGCGGCCTGCGGCTGCCCACCTGAACGAGCTCGTCGACCTCGCCATCTTCCGCCCCGACGCCACGTTCACGGTCGCGGCCTGACGCGGCCGATGCGACCGCGGTGACCGAGCAAGCGCGACGCGCGTCTGCTCGCTGAACGGAGCCAGGTCGCCGGCTCGGCGTGACCGGTTCCGCCGGCGAGCGCTCGCTAGCCTCGGCAGACATGCGGCCGGGCATCACGCTCACCGCCGGCGAGCTCGCCCGGCTGGTCGACGGGTCGCTCCACGGTGACCTCCCCGCCGACGAGCCGATCACGCTCGGCCCGCAGGGCGTCGCCATCCACTCCGCGCTCGTCGAGCCCGGCGCCGTCTTCGTGGCCCTCACCGGGCGGCGCGACGGCCACGACTGGGTGCCCGAGGCGCTCGCCAACAAGGCCGTCTGCGCCATCGTCGACCGCCGCTGGACACCGCCCGCGCCCTCGCTCCCCCTCGTGCAGGTCGACGCCCCCCTGGACGCGCTGCAACGCCTCGCCGCGTGGTACCGCGGCCACCTGCGCGGCCACGTGATCGCCGTCGCCGGCTCGCTCGGCAAGACGACCACCAAGGACGCGCTCGTCGCCTTCCTCAGCGAGTCGGCGTACTGCGCCGGCAGCCCGGGCAGCTTCAACAGCCAGCTCGGCGTACCGCTGTCGGTGCTGTGGTGCCCACCGGATGCCGAGTACGCGGTGTTCGAGGCGGCTGCCACCGAGCCCGGGGAGATGGCCCGGCTGGCGGCGATCCTGCGCCCCGACACCGTCGTCCTGACGACGCTCGGTGACCGCTTCCGGCGCAGCTTCGGCTCGGCCGACGCGTTCGCCGCCGAGCTGTGCACGCTCGCCGCCACCGCCACCACCGTCGTGTGCGGCGATCCCGGTGCCGCGCTCGACCGGCACCTGCCGGCGGGCCGCGCGGCGATCACACCCGGCGACGCACGATGGCCGGTCCGCGACGTCGCGCGCATGTCACCGATCACGATGGCGGTCGAGCTCGACGGTCACCGCATCGATGTGCCGACGTCGTCGTCGTGGGTCGCCGGTGACGTCGCCCTGGCCGCGGCGACGGCGACACTGCTCGGCCACCCGCCGACGACGACCTCGTACGCACCGACGTCGGTCGACCTGCAGACGTGGCGGTCACCGTCGGGCGTGACGGTCCTGCGGTCGGCCGCCGTGGACGAGCCGATGGCGTGGCGCACGGCGATCGCCGACGCGTTCGACGCCGTGACGGCATCAGGGCGCGTGCTCATCGTGCTGAGCGACGACGCCCACGCCATGTCCGAGGAGACGCTCGTTGCGCTCGGCGCCGTCGAGGGGGCACGCCCCGCTGCGGTGCTCGTCACCGAGGGCCCCGCCGCCGACGCCCTGCGCCGGCTCACCGACCTGCCGCTGCGGACGTTCCCGTCGTCGGCGGAGCTCGCGGGCGCGCTCACCGCGGAGGCCCGGGCCGGCGACGTGGTCGCCGTCGTGACCGGCCGCGGCGAGCTGATCGAGGGCATCTCACGCCAGTTGTTCGAGGCGATGGCGCCGATCAAGCTGCGCATCGATGTCAGTGCGATGGCGTTGAACGTGGCGGCGATCCGGCGGCAGTGCCCGGGGGCGCGGATCATGGCGGTGGTGAAGGCGGGCGCGTACGGGTCGGATGCGCCGGAGCTCTCGCGTCATCTGGCAGCGGCGGGGGTGGACGAGTTCGCGGTGTCGCACGCCGACGAGGGGGTGCAGCTGCGCCGCTCGGGGATCACCGCGCCGATCCTGGTGCTGCTGGCGACGCCGGAGGAGTTGGGCAAGGCCCGACGGGCCCGCCTGGCGGTCTGCGTCCACAGCGCGGAGCTGCTGCGCGCCGTGCTCGCGGAGCCGGCCGGTGTGACCGAGGTGCACGTGGAGGTGGACACGGGGATGCGCCGCACCGGGCTCGCTCCCGACGACGCCGTCGCCGCGCTCGTCGCGCTGCAGCAGGCCGGGGTGCGGGTGCGGGGGCTGATGACGCACCTGTCGTGCGCGGACGACCCGGCACTGGACGACTTCACCCGCGCCCAGCTGGCCACGTTCGACGAGGTCGTCGCCGCGGCCCGGGCCGCGGGCGTGGAGGTGCCGGTGCGCCACGTGTTGGCGAGCGCGGGGGTGTGCCGGTTCCCCGAGCATGCGATGGAGATGGTGCGCGTCGGGCTGGCGCTGCACGGGATCGCGCCGTCGCCGGCGTGCCGGGGGTTGCCGTTGGTGCCGTCGTTGACGTTGACGAGCAGGCTGATCGACCGGCGCCGCCTGGCACCGGGTGACCGGGTCGGCTACGGCGCGACGTTCGAGGCGACCGAGCCGATCGTCACCGGCGTCGTCCAGTTGGGGTATCACGACGGGATCTTCCGCTCCTTCCAGCACGGCGGGGCGGTGGTCATCAACGGCAAGCGCTGCCCCGTCGTCGGGCGGATCTCCATGGACTCGATGGTCGTCGACCTCTCCGCCTGCCCCGACGCCGAGGTCGGCACCGAGGTCCTCGTGTTCGGCACCCTCGGCGACTCCCACCAACCCATCGAGGACGTCGCGGCCGCCATGGGCACCATCCCCTACGAGGTCATCGCCCGCCTCGGCCCGCGGGTGCAGCGGGTGTTCGTCCGGCACTGATGACCACCGAACCGCTCGCCGTCACCGCGATCGACTTCCAGGTGATCGAACACGAGCTGACGCTCCCGTTCGCGATCGCCACCGGCGGGATGGAGACGGCCCGCGCCGTGATCACGCGCGTCGAGCTCGCCGACGGCACGGTCGGGCTCGGCGAGAGCGCACCGTTCCCGGCGGTGAGCGGCGAGACGGTCGAGTCGACGCTCGACGCGCTCCGGCGCGTCGCCCCCGCCGTCGTCGAGCACGGCGAGCTCACCGACGCGATGGCCGGTGCCCTCGCCGACGCCCCGGCCGCGCGGTGCGGCATCGAGCAGGCGCTCCTCGACGCCCGCCTGCGCGCCGCCGGGCAGTCCCTCGCCGACTGGCTGCCGCCGGCCGTGACGGCGATCGAGACCGACATCACCCTGCCCGTGGCGCCGCTCACGACGGCGCTCGCCTTCGCCGACGACGTCGTCGGCCGCGGCTTCCGCACACTCAAGGTGAAGGTCGGACGCCACGCGCCGGCGGACGACCTGACCCTGCTGCGCGAGCTCCACGCGTCGCACCCGGGTCTCGAGCTGCTGTTGGACGCCAACGCGGCCTACGACCCCACGACCGCGCGCGAGCTGCTCCGCGGACTCGACGCGGCCGACGTGCCCATCGCCTTGCTGGAGCAGCCACTGCCGCGCGAGGCGATCGCCGACGCCGCAGCACTCCAGCGGGAGACCGACGTGCCGATCTGCCTCGACGAGTCGCTGCGCAGCCTCGCCGACCTCGACGCCATCCGCGCCTTCCCGGAGCTGCGCTCGATCAACGTCAAGACGATGAAGCTGGGCCTCGCCCCGGCCGTCGAGATCCTCCGCCGCGCCGCGGACAGCGGGCTCACGTGCATGGTCGGGGCGATGGTCGAGTCGAACCTGTCGATCACCGTGTCGGCGGCGCTCGCCATGCACCACGCCGACGTGGTGCGCCACGTCGACCTCGACACCGCCCTGTTCATGCGACCCGGACCGATCACCGGCGGCGTCACGTACCGCGGCCCGCTGATCGAGCTGGCGCCGGACCTGCCGGGGCACGGCTGCCGGCTCCGGCGGTAGCGGGATCCTGGCGGCACATCGTCCAGCGAGCCCCCGCCGCCTCACTACGCTGAGGCAATGGCGTCCGTCACCCTGGAAGATGTCAACAAGGTCTACGAGAACGGCTACCACGCCATCCACGACCTGAACCTGGACATCGCCGACAGCGAGTTCCTCGTCCTCGTTGGCCCGTCGGGCTGCGGCAAGTCGACGGCGCTGCGCATGATCGCCGGTCTCGAGTCGATCACGAGCGGCGTGTTGAAGATCGGCGACAACGTCGTGAACGACGTCGAGCCGAAGGACCGGGACATCGCCATGGTGTTCCAGAACTACGCGCTGTATCCGCACATGACGGTGTACGACAACATCGCCTTCGCCCTGAAGCTGGCGCGCGTGCCGAAGCCGGAGATCGACAGCCGGGTGCGCAAGGCGGCCGCCATCCTCGAGCTCGAGCCGTACCTGGACCGCAAGCCCGGCCAGCTGTCCGGCGGCCAGCGCCAACGCGTGGCGATGGGGCGGGCGATCGTCCGGCAGCCGGCCGCGTTCCTCATGGACGAGCCGCTCTCCAACCTCGACGCCAAGCTGCGCGTGCAGATGCGCGCCGAGATCGCCCGGCTGCAGCGCGATCTCAAGGTGACCACGATCTACGTCACCCACGACCAGGTCGAGGCGATGACGATGGGCGACCGCGTCGCGGTGCTGAAGGACGGGTATCTGCAGCAGGTCGACACGCCGCAGTACCTCTACGAGAACCCGATCAACGTGTTCGTCGCCGCGTTCATCGGGTCACCGTCGATGAACCTGTACGAGGGCGAGCTGCACGCCGACGGTGACGCGCACGTCCAGATCGGCAGTCAGCGTGTCGCCCTGGCCCCGGAGACGCTGGCCAAGCGGCCGGCGCTGCGCAACTACGACGGGCGGCGGGTCGTCGTCGGCATCCGCCCCGAGGATCTCGAGGACGCCACGGTGGCCAAGGACGCCCCCGCCGATCGGCGGATCAAGGCGACGGTGCGGCTGGTCGAGGCACTCGGTGCGGAGCTGATGGTGCACATCGAGACCGACGCCAAGCGCGTCGACTCCGGTGACCCGGATGCGCCCGAGGAGACGATCGAGGGTGGGGCCAACGGCGTCGCCCGGTTCAGCCCGCACTCGCGCGTGCGCGTCGACGAGGACATCGAGATCGTCGTCGCCAGCGAGAACCTGCACTTCTTCGACGCCGACACCCACCGCGCCATCCGCGACTGACCGTCCGGATCCGCCAACTTTCCGGTGTGGCGGACGGTTTTCGTCCGCCACACGGAAAAGTTGGCGCTGCAGACCGCGGGTCAGCCCTTGACGGAGCCGGCGAGGATGCCGCGGACGAAGAACCGCTGCAGCAGGAAGAACACCGCCAGCGGCACCGCGGACTGCAGGAACGCGCCGGCCGTCAAGAGGTGCTCGGACTGGCCGAACTGGCCGGTCTGCGCGGCGATGACCACGGTCGAGGGCGCCGCGCTCTGGTTCGCGCCGACCATCGTCACGGCGATCAGGTAGTCGTTCCAGGTCCACAGGAACTGGAAGATCGCGAACGCCGCGAGCACCGGCACCGACAGCGGCAGCACCAGCTTGTAGAAGATCTTGAAGTGGTTGGCGCCGTCGATGCGCGCCGACTCGAAGATGTCCTTCGGCAGCGACGAGATGTAGTTGTGCAGGAGGAAGATGGCGAACGGCATGGCGAACGCCGTGTGCGTCAGCCACACCGCCGTCGTCGTGCCGGCGAGGTCGAGGTCCGGGAAGATCGTGATCGTCTTGTCGAACCACGGCACGGTCCAGTGCGCCCCGTTCACGTACATGAGCAGGAGCGGGATCAGCGCGACCTGCAGCGGCACGGCGAGCAGGGCGACGGTGCCGATGAACAGGCCCTGGCGGTGCTTGAAGTCGATCCACGCGAACGCGTAGGCGGCGAAGGCGGCGAACGCGATCGGGATGATCGTGGCCGGCAGGGCGATGGCGAGCGAGTTGGTGAGCCCCTGCTTCATGCCGCCGGCGGCGGTGGTTCCGAGGACCTCGCGGTAGTTGTCGAGCGTGAAGTCACCGAAGTCGCGCCACGCCGTCCACCAGCCGCTCGTGCGCTGGGCGTCGCGGGTGCGCACCGAGTTCACGAGCAGACCGACGGTCGGGATGCTCCAGACGAGCACGAGCAGCCACAGCACCCAGGTCGGGATCGAACGCAGGAAGCGGTAGACGCCTGAGCTGCTGCGGTCGGGGTCGACGAATCCGGCGGTCACACTCGCTCCCTCTGCATCCGGCGGATGTTGATCCACATCACCGGGATCACCGACAGGAACAGCACCACGGCGAGCGCCGAGCCGAGGCCGAGGTTCGACTGGCTGAACGCCCGCTGGTACATCTCGTTGGCGATGACCTGGGTGCCGAAGCTGCCGTTGGTCATCGCGTAGACGATGTCGAACACCTTCATCACCGTCACGAAAAGCGACGTGACGACGACGCCGACGGTGGGGGCGATCTGCGGCAAGGTGATCCGCCAGAAGACCTGCGACTCGTTGGCCCCGTCGATTCGGGCGGCCTCGATGAGCTCGGTCGGCACGGCCTTGATCGCCGCCGACAGGATGACCATGGCGAAGCCGGTCTGGACCCAGATCAGCACCACCATCAGCCACATGTTGTTGAACGGCGCCTCCTGGAGGAACAGCACCGGGCGGCCGACGGTCTCACCGTTGGTCTCGACGTAGCCGCCGAGGCCGGGCCCGAGCAGCCGGTAGACGACGAACGCGATCAGGAGGAGGAAGCCGGCGGAGAACATCGTCGTCGTGGTGCGCCGGGCGTCGAGGCCGAACTTGATCAAGTAGCCGAGGCCCAGCGCGATCACCGCCAGCACGGCGATGGCGATCGCCCGCTTCCCGGGGGCGGCACTGATCTCGCCGATCCAGATCCAGAGCGCGTTGAGCACCCCGGTCTGCGGCGAGGGCACCTGCCGGGCCTGGTACACGAAGCGCCAGATGATGCCGGCACCGATGAACGAGATCGCCATCGGCAGGAAGATCAACGACTTCGCCGCGTTCTCGCCGCGGGCCCGGTCGGCGAGCACGGCGACGGCGAGGCCGAAGGCGGTGGCCAGCGGGACGACCACGACCACCCACCAGAGGTTGTTCATGATCGTGCCGCGCAGCACCGAGAAGATCGCACAGCCGAGGATGAAGAGCCCGACGTAGATGGCCCCCATCGACGCCGGCCCGCGCTCGAAGGACTGCTGCGTGCGGCGCCCGAGCACGATGCCCACGACGATGCCGATGGCGATCAGCACGAGGGCGACCCAGAACAGGCGGCTGGTGAAGATGTTCTGCCAGTTGTCGAGGTTGACCGAGTTCCGGTTGGTGAAGACCGTCCGGTAGTTGTCCCACCCGACCGACTGGGTGCCGTTGCGGTTGCGGAACGACAGGTAGATGGTGCGGATCAGCGGCGCCAGCAACCCGGCGACGATGAACACCAATGCCGGGGTCACGAAGATCCACGAGCGCGAGCGCTGGTCGATGCGCCGCCGCTTCGTCGGGCTCGGCTCGGTCGCGAAGCCGAAGCGCACGCCGAAGATCACGGCCGGGACGACGGTGGCGTAGATGGCGCCGACGCGGTTGCCGGCGCCGATGTCGCCGCCGCCCCACGCGCCGATCGCCCACCCGACGGCGGCGCCGGAGATCGCCGACAGCGGAGCAGCCGAGGAGCCGTACCGCCACAGCCCGACGAGGAAGAACAGCACCACGCCGACGGCGACGCAGATCCACAGCTTGACCCAGTCGAACTCCGGCCAGACCGACTCGTCGAGGGCGAACGACGTGAGGATGCCGAAGGCGGTGAACCCGATGATCGACAGGGGCAGGCGGGCGATCTGCTGACGCGGCGCGCTGAGGGCGAACAGCACGACGCCGAGCGCGGCGCCACCGATCAGCCCCCACAGCAGGCCGTTGACGTCGAACGGCGAGGTGCGCCATCCGGTGACGTCGTCGAACACGCCCTGGCCGGCGAAGCGGATGCGCTTGTCGTACAGCTCGCGCAGCGCGCCGTTGGCCTCGGCGACGAAGTAGCCGACGAAGCCGGTGACCGCACCGATGAGGGCGTTGAACCGCGACCAGCGGGAGTACGCCTGGTCGAAGATGAGGTTGGCGCCGATCCACAGCGCCGCGGTCAGGGCGACGGCGAGGACGACCTTGACGGTGGTCTCGGCGATCTCCCGGAGACCGACGTAGTAGAGGAGGAACGCGGCGAGGGCGCCGAGGACGAGCAACCGCAGGACGTTGCCGACCGTGATCACCCTGCCGCGCGGCTCGGGTGCTCGCCGCGGCACCGGCGCCGCCGGTTGCGCGCCAGGAGCAGCGACGACGTCGGTCTCTTCTGCGACAGCCATTGATGTCCCCCGCGAGTTGCTGCTGGCTCCACACTACGCGCGATGCGCATGCGTGCCGGCGACCCGTGGGCCGCCGGCACGCATGCACCGCGACGGGCGTCAGCCCGTCAGATCACGGCCAGGAGGCCTCGATGTTGGCAGCCGTCGTGGCGGCGTCCTGGTCGCCGTTCACGAACGCCGTGCCCTCGGTCCAGAACGAACCGGAGCCGACCTCGGCGGGCATCTGGTCGGAGCCGTCGAAGGCCGCCGGGTCGGCGGTCTGCAGCTCCTCGATGAAGCCCTGCTCAAGCTCCGCCCACAGCGACAGGTCGGCCTGGGTGTTGCCGGTGAGGAAGCCGGACAGCTCACCGCCGACGCGCTCGCGCTGCGCCTGCTGGCGGGTGTTCGCGAACTCGGCCGAGCCGAGGTACTCCATCACCTGCCACACCTCGGGGGCGTCGCGGAAGGCGCCGGCGCTGATGCCGCCGACGAGCACGGGATGCCCCTCGTTGGCCGGGAAGTAGAACGTCGTGACCTGGCCGGGGCCGGTGCCGAACTCGGTGCCGTCCGGGAAGAAGGTGCTGAAGAAGCTCGCCTGGCGGTGCATCATGCACTGCCCGTCGAGGAGCGGACCGCCGTTGTCGCCGAACGCGGTCGCCGCGATCGAGCCGCCGGCCGCGTAGACGGCGCCCTCCTTCGTCCAGAGCTCACCGACACGCTCCATCGCCTCGACGATCGGCGGGTCGTCGAACGGGACCTCGTGGGCGATCCACTGGTTGTAGTAGTCGATCCCCTGCTCCCGGAGCACAAGCTCCTCGACCCAGTCCGTGAACGGCCAGCCGGTCGCGGCACCCGACTCGATGCCGACGCACAGCGGCGTGTCGCCGTTGGCGATCATCTCGTCGACGAGGGCGAAGAAGTCGTCGAGCGTCTCGGGGACCTCGTAGCCCTTCTCCTCCCAGACGCTCGGCACGTACCAGACGCTCGACTTGTAGTCGGACTTCAACGGCACGCCGTACTGGACCCCGTCGACGTTGGTGAACGCGAGGTAGCTGTCGTCCCAACCCTCCGACACGGAGGCGACGACGTCGTCGGGCAAGGGCACGAGGTCGCCGTCACGCGCGAACTGCGTCAGCTTGCCGGGCTGCGGGAACGCGCCGATGTCCGGCGGGTTGCCGCCGAGCACCTGGGCGTTGATCTGCTGCTCGAAGTCGCGACGGCCGACGTAGATGATGTTGATGCCGTTGGCCTCGCCGAACGCGGTGAGCGCGTCCTGCATGGCGCCGGCCTCGTGCTCGGAGTCCTCGACGCCGAACACCGTCACGGTGCCGGCGCTCCCGGGCCCGGGCGTCGTCGGCAGGGGCTCGGTGCCCTCCGTCGCCGTGCCCTCCGAGGTTCCCTCGGTCGTGCCCTCGGTGGTCTCGCCACCTGTGTCCTCGCTGCCGGTGTCCGCCGGTGTCTCGACCGTGTCGTCGCCACCGGCATCGTCGTCGTCATCCGACGTGCTGCAGGCCGCGGCGACGAAGCTGAGTGCGATCGGCACGGCCAGCAGTCGGTGCCACCTTCTTCTCATTCCTTCCCCCTTGTTGAAGGTCCGGGCCGGGCCCGGATGGTGTAAACGCTTTCAGAATCCGTCGGTACGGTCAAGAACGAGCCGCGGCGCCCGCCGCCGGCGCCTGTGTCGAGCGACGCACGACGAGCTCCGCCTCGTCCACGCTGATCGGCGCACCGCGCCGCAGCGTGGACCTCCTACCCCCGGAGAGCTGCCGCAGCAACGTCCGCGCGGCGATCGCCCCGTGCTCGACGACGTGCTGGCGCACCGTCGTCAGGCCGATCACCTCGGCCACCTCGTGGTCGTCCACCCCGACGAGCGAGAGGTCCGCGGGGACGTCGAGCCCGAGGTCACGTGCCGCGAGCAACGCCCCCAGGGCCATCTCGTCGGAGAGGGCGAAGAGGGCCGTCGGTCGGTCCGTCCGGGCGAGCAGCACCTGCGCCGCTCGGTAGCCGCCCTCGATCGTGAACTGGCCCGCGGTCACGAGGTCGTCGTCGAGGCGCTGGCCTGCGTCCGCGAGCGCCTGGCGGGCGCCCTCGATCCGCTGACCGGGGACGTCGAAGTGCTCCGGGTCCTCCGCCTGGCCGGCGATCACGCCGATGCGGCGGTGACCGAGCGCGACCAGGTGCTCGACGGCGAGCCGCCCGATCGCGACGTTGTCGATGCTGAGGGCAGGGAAGTGGTCGGTGCGCTGGCCGATGGTGACGACCTCGACGCCGAGCCGTTCGAGCTCGTCGATGTCGTCGCTCTCCAGCGCGACCTCGACGAAGATCATCCCGTCGACTTGGCGATCCCCACCGAGCAGCCCGCCCACGGGATCCGCGCGCGACGCCGGGCTCGGCGACGTGAGCACGAGCACGTCGTAGCCGCCGTCGGCGCACACCGCCTCGGCGCCGGCGATCACGTTGGCGAAGTACCACGAGTTGATGAACGGCACCACGACGGCGACGGTGCGGCTGCGTCGTCCGGTGGCCAGCCGCGCGGCGTTCGGATCGGGCCGATAGTTGAGGTCACGCGCCGCCTCCTCGACCCGCGCCCGGGTCGACGACGCGACGTTCGGGAGGCCGCGCAGCGCCCGGCTCACGGTCGCGACCGAGACACCGGCGGCGTGCGCGACGTCCTCGATCGTGGAGCGCTCCGCACCGGGCACCCGGGGGGCCGTCCTCCCTGGCGGCATCGTGCGCAGTATCGCACGGCGGCACCGGCTGCGTTCCCGTGCGACCAGCAGGAGCGGGCACCGCACCGGCTCACTCGTCGTCGGGCGGTGTGGGTGCACCCTCGCGCTCGTCGCGCGCCGCCCACTCGAGCAGCGGGTCGATGCGGAACACCGCGTCGTCGATGCCGGCGTGGAGATCGCCGAGCGCGGCGAACCGCGCGGGCACCGTCGCCATCGTCAGGTCCTCCGGCTCGACGTCGTCGACCTCGTCCCATGTGATCGGCGCGGACACGGTGGCCGTCGGCCGGCCGCGCACCGAGTACGCCGCAGCCATCGTGTGGTCGCGCGCGTTCTGGTTGTAGTCGACGAACAATGCGGCCGGGTCCCGGTCCTTCCGCCACCACGTTGTCGTGACGTCCGCCGGTGCGCGGCGCTCCACCTCGCGCGCGAACGCCAGCGCGGCCCGGCGGAGATCGGTGAAGCCGTAGGCAGGCTCGATGCGCACGTAGATGTGCAGCCCGTTGCCGCCGGACGTCTTCGGCCACCCCACGGCGCCCAGCTCGTCGAGCACCTCGTGCACAACCGCCGCGACGCGGCGCACGCGCGACCGCGGGCACGCGGGCATCGGGTCGAGGTCGATGCGCCACTCGTCGGGGCGTTCGGTGTCGGCGCGCCGGGAGTTCCACGGATGGAACTCGACCGTCGACATCTGCACCGCCCAGATCACCTGCGCCAGCTCCGTGACGCACAGCTCGTCGGCGTGCTGCCCGTAGCGGGGAAAGTGCACGCGCACCGTCTCGACCCACGGCGGGGCACCGGCGGGCAGGCGCTTCTGGTGCACCTTCTCGCCGGCCAGGCCCTTCGGGAAGCGGTGCAGCATGCACGGCCGCTCGCGCAACGCGTTGACGATCCCGGGGCCGACGGCGAGGTAGTAGTGGACGAGATCCAGCTTCGTCGCCCCCGTCGCCGGGAAGTAGACCCGGTCGGGGTTGGTGATGCGCACGGTGCGGCCGCCCACCTCGATCTCCGTCGCCGGTGCCTTCGCCACGGGCCGACCGTACCGGCCCGCGGCAACGTCGACCGTGCAGCGGCTCCGTTCCCGGAACCGTTCCGCTGGGTAGCTCACGCGCATGCCCTACGTCGAACAGGACGGCTACGAGCGCGACACCCGCTACATCACCGATCGCATCACGCGTGACGGACGCAGCGGCTGGCCGGTCGAACCGGGCCGGTACCGCCTGATCGTCAGCCGGGCGTGCCCGTGGGCGAACCGAGCGGTGATCGTGCGCCGCCTGCTCGGGCTCGAGGAGGCGCTGCCGATGGGGATATGCGGTCCCGTCCACGACGAACGGTCGTGGACGTTCGACCTCGACCCGGGCGGGCGCGACCCGATGCTCGGCATCGAACGGCTGCAGGAGGCGTACCTCAACCGCTTCCCTGACTACGACAAGGGCATCACCGTGCCCGCCGTCGTCGAGGTGAGCACGGTGCAGGTGGTCACCAACGACTACGCCCAGCTCACGCTGGACCTGTCGCTGGAGTGGCGGGACCACCACCGCCCAGGCGCGCCGGACCTCTACCCCGAGGCGCACCGCGACGAGATCGACGAGGTGATGGCGTGGATCTACGCGGACGTCAACAACGGCGTCTACCGGTGCGGGTTCGCCGGGTCACAGGCAGCGTACGAGGAGGCGTACCGGCGGCTGTTCGCCGCGCTCGACCGGCTCGAGGAACGCCTTGCCACGCAGCGCTACCTCGTCGGTGACACGATCACCGAGGCAGACATCCGGCTGTTCACCACGCTCGTCCGCTTCGACGCCGTATACCACGGTCATTTCAAGTGCAACCGCTCGAAGCTCTCCGAGATGCCGGTGCTGTGGGCCTACGCCCGCGACCTCTTCCAGACCCCCGGCTTCGGCGACACGATCGACTTCGTGCACATCAAGCGCCACTACTACGAGGTGCACCGGGACATCAACCCGACCGGCATCGTCCCCCTCGGGCCGGAGCTGCGCGGCTGGCTCGCACCCCATCGTCGCCACGCGCTCGGCGGGCGACCGTTCGGTGACGGCACCCCACCGCCACCACCGCCGCCGGCCGAGCGCATCCCACCGGCGCACACGCCGCTGGCCGGCTGACCCGGGTCACCGTCGGGTGCCCGCGCGCCGGCGCCGCGTGGAGCACACTGCGGCGATGCCCCGCGACGAGTCGGCAGCCCCCGCCGCGCGGTACGGCCCGGTCGCCCGCGCCCTGCACTGGCTGACCGTGGTCGCGATGACGTGCCAGTTCGTCATCGGCTACACGATGGACGCCGACGGCAGCGGTCAGGGTCGCGGCCGCGGTCGGGGCCGTGGTGGCGCGCCGGGGCGCGGGCGGGGCCGCGGCCGGGGCGGCGACCTCGACGTCCTCGACGACGCGTGGGTGACCGCCCACGTCGCGCTGGGCGTTGCCATCCTGCTCCTCGCCGTGGTGCGGCTGTGGTGGCGGCGGCGCGCCGGGCTGCCGCCGTGGGCGCCGACGCTCCACCCCGGGGAACGGGTGCTCGCGCACTGGACCGAGCGCGTCCTCTACACGCTGCTGTTCGTCATCCCGCTGACCGGGCTCTGGCTGGTGCTCGTGTCGGACGACGCGGTGGCCCTCCACGTCGCCGCGCACATCACGTTCTTCGTCGCCATCGCCGCGCACGTCGGGCTGGTGCTGAAGCACCAGCTGGCCGACCGCGACCACCTGCTGCGGCGGATACTGTGACCGCTGCTCAGCGCGGCGGTCGGGCGAGCACGATGCACGCCGCCGCGACGTACGTGATGACCGCCGTCAACGTGAACGCCGCCGTGTAGTCGCCCGTGCGGTCCTCGATGAGGCCGATCAGCGCCGGGCCGATGCCGCTGCCGAGCTGGCTCGACAGCGACAGCATCCCGAGGATCGTGCCCAGCGAGACGATGCCGAAGATCTCGCTCGTGAGCAGCGTCTGCATCATGTAGATGTTCCCGATCGTGAAGCCGACCATGAGCACGAGCACGTAGGTCAGCACCACGTTCTCGACGTGCACAACGAGCAGCACGGACGTCGCCTGGATCGTGAACAGGGCGACGGTCAGCCACCGCTTGTCGAGGCGGTCGGCCACCGCCCCGACGGCCAGACGGGCGAGGATGCTGCCCAGCGCCGTCACCGACAGGGCGAACGACGCGGTCTGCCGCGACCCCAGCCGGTCCTCGAGGAACGAGATCTGGTGCAGGAGGAAGCCGGTCTGGGCGAGCAGGACGAGGATGAAGCCCGACAGCAGCGCCCAGAACGACACCGTGCGGGCCGCCTCCGCGCGACGCCACACCCGGTGCTGCACCTCGTGGCCGAGCGCCCCACGGGTCTGCGCCGGCGGCGGTGCGCCCGCGTCGGGCTCGAGCCCCAGCTCGGCCGGGTCCCAGACGAGGAGCCCGCGGACGATCGGCATCGCCACGGCTACGACGAGGGCACCCATCCCGATCGCGGCCAGGCGGATCCCGCCGCTGTCGATGAGCGCCGTGCCGAGCGGGGCGAGGACGACACCGCCGAGCGAGACGCCCGTGAACGCGATGCTCATCGCCCGCGCCCGCTTGTGGATGAACCACCTGGCGAGCATCGCGTTGACACCGATCGACGCGGCCATGCCGAAGCCGATCGCCATCAGGACGTAGACGAGGTACAGCTGCCAGATCGTCTCGACGAAGCCGACGGCGGCGACGGCGGCGCCGAGCACGACCGTGCCCGCGGTCATCAGCCCGAGCGGGCCGTTGCGGTCGATGTAGGGCCCGATGACCGCCCCGGTCAGGCCGCTGATCGTGAAGTACAGCCCGGTGGCGCCCGAGACCACGCCGTTGGACCAGCCGTGGTCGTCCTGCAACGGGCGCAGGAAGACGGCCAGGCCGTAGTAGCCGACGCCGACGGTGACGAGCAGCAGCGCCAGGCTCCCGATCGCGATCCACCACCCGTAGTGCACCCGTGCCGGGAGGACCCGAGCCGCGAGGGGCACCCGGCGCACACCGTCCTGGTCCTGGATCTCGACGCCCGTCACGCGCGAGCACCGTACGCGGCGCGGCTCGCGATCGACGGCTTGACCGCGCGGCCCGACGGTCGCAGGCTCGCGTCATGGGGATCACGACCACCGCGACGACCGCGGCCGCGCTGGAGGCCCTCGATCGCGACGGCTACGTCGTGTTCGAGCGGGTCGTCGACGACGCGCTGCTCGAACGGATCCGAGAGGAGCTGGCGCCGTACCTCGGTCCGGACGCGCACCGCGGCCGGAACGACTTCGAGGGCTACTCGACCAACCGCGTCTACGGCCTGCTGGCCAAGGCCCCGAGCGTCGCCGAGCTCGTGGAGCACCCGAGCGTCGTCGCCCTGCTCGACGAGCTGTTGCTGCCCGGGTACCTGCTGTCGGCGAACCTGGCGATCAACCTGCTCCCGGGTGAGACGGCCCAGCGCCTGCACTTCGACGACAGCTTCTACCCGCTCCCCCGGCCCCGCGCTGCGATCGGGGTGAGCGCGATCTGGGCGATCGACGACTTCACACCGACGAACGGCGCGACGCAGGTCATCCCGGGCAGCCACCGCTGGGGCAGCGAGATCCCGGCCGAGGACCACGAAGTGGTCGACGTGGTGATGCCGGCCGGGTCGGTCGTGGTGTTCCTCGGCACGCTGTGGCACCGCGGCGGGGCGAACCGCTCCGACGCTGCGCGCCTCGCGATCACCCCGCAGTACTGCGAGCCGTGGGCCCGTCAGCAGGAGCAGATGGTGCTCTCCGTCGGCACCGCCGCCGCACGGTTCTCCGATCGCGTGCGCACGATGCTCGGCTTCGGGATCCACCCGCCCTTCATGGGACACGTCAACGGGTTGCACCCGTTGCGCCTGCTCGACGTCGGCTACGACGCCCGTGCCGCCGGGTTCGGCGAGGCGGCAGCGGCGATCCTCGAACGGCGTGCCCGCTGACCACCCGGTCAGCGGCCGACCGGGGGTCACCTAAGGTTGCCGTGTGTTGGACCTCGGCATCGATCTCGACGTCTGGCCGTGGATCTGGCTCACGCTGGCCGTCGCGTTCGCGCTCGTCGAGCTGGCCTTCGTCGGTGGGTCGTTCGTCCTCCTGCCCTTCGCCGGCTCGGCGTTCGCGGCCTCGCTGCTCGCGTTCTACGACGTCCCCGTCGAGATCCAGTGGGGTGTGTTCGTGTTCGGGGGTGGCCTGCTGTTCGTCGTGCTGTACCGGTGGGCGCGCCACAACCTGGTCGACGAGCTGCCGCCCGGGGTCGGCGCCGAACGCCTCGTCGGCGTGGTCGGCACCGTGACGGTGACCATCTCACCCGACGACGCCGACCGCCACGGCCGCGTCGCCCTGGACGGTGAGACGTGGGGCGCGTTGACCGACGGCGACGACGAGATCCCTGCCGGGACGAAGGTGCGCGTGCGCGCCGTGCGCGGCACGCGCGTCGTGGTCGAACCCGTCAGCCTGCCGCCCGCCGCACCGGGAGGCCCGGCGAGCGCGCCGAGCAAGGAGGAACCATGAGCACCGGCCCGCCACACCACCACCCGCGGACGTCGTGACGTGAACGTCGCGGCCATCCTCATCGCCGCCGTCTTCGTCGTCGGCGTGGCGTTCCTCGTCGGGGCGGTGAAGATCGTGCGCCCCTACCAGCGCGGGCTCGTCGAGCGACTCGGCCGCTACAAGGCGACGAAGGAACCGGGCTTCAACCTGATCATCCCGTTCATCGAGCGGATGCAGCTCGTGGACATGCGCGAGCAGGTCGTCGACGTCCCGCCACAGGAGGTGATCACCGAGGACAACGTCGTCGTGTCGGTCGACGCGGTCGTCTACTACGAGGCGACCGACCCGCAGCGGCTGATCTACAACGTCGCCGACTTCTTCACTGCGATCACGAAGCTGGCGCAGACGAACCTGCGCAACCTGATCGGCGACCTCGAGCTGGACAAGGCGCTGACCTCGCGGGACACGATCAACCTCCAGCTGCGCGAGGTCCTCGACGACGCGACCGACAAGTGGGGCGTGCGCGTCGTGCGCGTCGAGATCCAGCGCATCGACCCGCCGCCAGAGGTCGTCTCGGCGATGCACGCCCAGATGCGCGCCGAGCGTGACCGCCGCGCCACCGTCACCGAGGCACGCGGCTTCCAGGAGGCGGCGATCGCCCGCGCCGACGGCGAGAAGCAGTCGGCCATCCTCGCCGCCGAGGGTCGCAAGCAGGCCGCGATCCTCGACGCCGAGGGCGACGCGCGAGCGATCGAGCTGCGCGCGGAGGCCGACCGGCGGCGCCTCGAGCTGCTCGGCGAGGGCGAGGGCGCCGCGGCACGGGCACGGTTGACGGGCATCAAGGAGGCCGGCGCCGACCGCGCCGTGCTCACCGTCGAGTACCTCGACGCGCTGCAGCGCATCGGCGACGGCCGGGCCACCAAGCTCGTGATCCCCGCCGAGTTCTCGGGCCTCCTCGGCGTCGTCAGCGCGCTCGGCGAGGCGGCACGCGCCGACGGTGACGCCGACGAGATCCGCCCACGTGGCGGGCTGTCGGTGCCCGACGCGACCGAGCGCGTCGACCTCGCGCCACCACGGGAGGGTCAGGGATGACGACGCCTGCCGACGCGCCGCCGCGCGGCTGGTACCCCGACCCCGAGGGCGGGACGCGCCTGCGCTGGTGGGACGGCACGGATTGGTCGGACCACTACCGCCCGCGGCCGACCGAGGCGGAGCTGCACCGCCTCCGCTCGACCGCATCCACGCCGATGATGCCCTCGGTCGCGCCGGCCGGCGAGCGGCGCGCCCTCGCCCGCTCGGAGGTGGAGACGATCGTCGCCGAGGTCCGCCAGGCCGCACGGAGCGAGGTCGAGCGGGCGGCCGACCTGTTCACCCAGCGGGCGCGCGGCGCGACCCGCGAGCTGCAACCCCTCGTCAGCGAGTACACCAACCGCATCCTGCGGTGGTTGAAGCTCGCCCTCGTCGTCGTGGTCGTGCTCGTCATCGCGTGGTTCGTGTTCGAGGCCGTCGCCCAGGCCACGTTCTTCGACTGGCTCGGGGAGCGCATCGACCGCCTGACCGAGTGACCGGCGCGCCTCAGCGCGTGTTGGAGAACTTGGCGAAGCGCTCGACGTCGGCGGTGTGGCCGGCGACGACGATCAGGTCGTCGACGTCGAGCACGGTGTCGGCGGTCGCGTAGGTGAACGCCTGCCCGGGCTTCTTGATGCACACGACCGTGACCGCGTAGCGGGCGCGCAGGCCGATCTCCCCGAGTGGGCGCCCGGCCACGGTCGGCGGCACGACCGTCTCGACGATCGCGAAGTCCTCGTCGATGGCGATGTACTCGAGCATCGAGCCGCTCAACAGGTGGGCGACACGGTCACCCATGTCGGCCTCGGGGAAGACGACGCGGTGGCACCCGACGCGCTCGAGGATGCGGCCGTGGGCTTCGGTGATCGCCTTGGCCCAGATGTTGGGGATCTCGAGGTCGACGAGCGCGGCGGCGGTCAGCACGCTGGCCTCGATGTCGGTGCCGATGCACACGACGGCGGTCTCGACGTCCTGGGCGCCGAGCTGGCGCAGGGCGGTGATGTTCGTCGCGTCGGCCTGCACGACGTGGTGCAGCACACCGGCGTGCTCCTCCACGAGGCGGGGATCGGCGTCGATCGCCATCACCTCGCGGTCCAGGCGGACGAGCGTGTGGGCGAGCGCCGAGCCGAACCTGCCCAGGCCGATCACGAGGACCGGACCGGTCGTGGTGCCGATCGGCCGCTTCGACCAGGTCGTGCGACGACGTGACGGGTGCAGCTCAGCCAACGATCGGACGCTCCTCGGGATAGCGGTACAGGCGGGGTCGGCCGCGCAGGGCGAGCGCGGTGACGACCGTGACGGGGCCGATCCGGCCCATCACCATCAGGACCATCAGGATCAGCTTGGCGAGCACCGGGAGCTGGCCGGTGATCCCCAGTGACAGGCCCACGGTGCCGAACGCGGACGTCGTCTCGAACAGGGTCGGCGTGAGCGTGAAGTCGGTCAGCGCGAGCAGCAGCAGCGTCGCGCCGACGACGGCGCCGATGGCGAGGAGCACGCTGGCGATCGCCTGGCGCACGACGGCATCGGGGATGCGCCGGCGGAACGCGTTCGCCTCGGTGTCCCCGCGCACGACCGACCACAGGACGAAGCCGAGCAGGGTGAAGGTCGTGACGCGGATGCCACCGCCGGTGGAGGCGGGTGCCGCGCCGATGAACATCAGCGCGATGACGACGAGCAGCGTGGGTTCGTTCATCGCCGCGAAGTCGACGGTGGCGTAGCCGGCGGTGCGCGGCGTCACGCCCTGGAACCACGCGGCGAGGATCTTGTCGGGGACCTCCAGCGGACCGAGGGTGTCGGGGTTGGTCCACTCGAACAGCCCGACCACCACCGGCCCGATCACGAGCAGGCCGGCGGTGCCGAGCAGGACGAGACGGGTGTGCAACGACCAGTGGCGTGGCCGCACGCGCCTGACGAGCTGGACGATCACCGGGAAGCCGAGCCCGCCGAGGATGATCCCGACGGACGTGACGAGGGTGGCCAGCGGGTCACCGGCGAGCGGGAACGGGCCCGAGGCGTCGGCGACGATGCCGGCGTTGTTGAACGACGAGACGGCGAGGAACGTGCCCTCGTAGAACGATGCTCCGACCGGCTCGCCGTCGAGGAGGTAGGCGGCGACGAGGACGACGGCGAGTGCCCCCTCGATGATCAGGGTGATGCGGAGGATCGCCACGACGAGGCGGCGCACCTCGCCGACCTCGACGGAGCCGATCTCGGTGCGTGCCAGCATCCGTTGCCGCAACCCGATGCGCCGGGCGGTGAGCAGGCCGATGACCGTGCCGATGGTCATGATGCCGAAGCCACCGATCTGGACGAGCGCGATCGTGACGAGCTCGCCGAACAGCGACAGCTCGCCCGCATCGAACGACAGCAGGCCGGTGACCGTCACCGACGACGTCGACAGGAACAGGGCATCGAGCCAGCGCAGGCGCGGGCCGTCGGTCGCCAGCGGCAGCGTCAGCAGCACCGACCCGACGAGGATCAGGCCGAGGAAGCTGGCGACGAGCACCAGGGCGGGGTTGTCGAGCGGGCGACGGGTGGTCGGCCCGACGGAGTCCTGCACGCGCACGCGCCGTCATCCTCGCAGACCCACCCGCACCGGTGGAATCTCCCTCGCTCACCCGCGAGCGGTCCGCCCGCGCCACCGAACGCGCCGGGATCCCGGACGCAGGACGTCCGGGATCCCGAGGCGTCCGGGGATCACCTCACTCGGCGAGGATGGCGACGCCGCGGAACTCGGGGCGGTCGGCGAGCAGCGGGTCGAAGCCCACGACCCGCGGCGACATGCCGAGCGGCGGGCTGGCGTAGTAGAGGATCACCTCCATCGCCTCGTCGAGCACGGCGCGGAACAGCTCGTGGAACGCCTCCGTCCGCGCCTCGGGGTCGACGGTCGTGATCACCCGCTCCTGCAGCGCCTGGATCTCCGGCGTCGTGTGGTCGCCGGGGTTCATGAACCCGCCGGGCGTGTAGCGCAGGCCGGTGGTCTGGGCCGGGTCCGGGCGGCCGCCGCCGGGCCCCATCAGCAGATCGCCTTCGCCGCGGACGAAGAACAGGTCCGTGATCTGGTCGCCCTCGAGGATGCGCATCTGCATGTCGATGCCGACGGCGGCGAGGTCGGACTGGATCGCCTCGGCGTGCATCTGCACCTCCGGGCTGGTCGAGACCATCGCCTCGAAGCTGAAGCCGTCCTCCAGGCCGGCCTCGGCGAGCAGCTCCCGGGCGCGCTCAGGGTCGTAGGGGTAGTGGTCCGGATCGATCGTGGGGTCGTGGGCGAACGACCACTCCGGCACCGGCTGTGCCGACAGCGTGCCGTACCCGAGCGCCAGCGCGTCGACGAGCGCCTGGCGGTTGATCGCGTGCCAGAGGGCCTGACGGACCCGCTTGTCCCCGAACTCCGAGCGGGTCCGGTTGGGCTGGAAGTACCAGAAGTTGTTCGTCCGGCCGATGACGACGTTCAATCCCGCCCGCTCGACGTCCTCGACGAGGCGCGGTGGGAGCACGGTGGCGTCGATCTGCCCGGACACCAGTGCGTTGACGCGCGTGTTGGAGTCGGTCTGGATGGTCATGTCGATGCCCGCCACGCGCACCGCGTCCTCGTCCCAGTAGTCGGGGAAGGCGTCGTAGGTGATCGACGACCCCGGGTCGTACGCGGTCACCTGGAACATCCCCGCCCCGACCGGCTGCAGGTCGAGGTCGGGGTTGTCGAAGGCGGCCGGGCTGATCATCGCCCCGGCGCGGTCGGACAGGATCAGCGGCAGCGCGGCGTTCGGTGCTGTCAGGTGCAGGCGCACGGTGAGCGGGTCGACGACCTCGACCTCGGTGATCGACGACAGCTCCGAGACCACCGCGGAGCCCTCGACGGTCTTGGCCCGCTCGATGTTCGCCTTCACCGCCTCTGCGTCGAAGGGCGTGCCGTCGTGGAACACGACCCCGTCGCGGAGGTGCAGCTCCAGGACCCGGCCGTCCTCCTCGAAGCTCCACGACTCCGCGAGGCCCGGCACGGCGGCCCCGCTCGAGTCCTGGTGGATCAGCCGGTCGTAGGTGAGGAAGAGGTGGGTGTTGTCGTTGCTCGACGAGGCACGGTGCGGGTCGAAGCGCGTGAGCCCGACCCCGTTGGCCCACCGGAAGCGCGCCGTCGGGTCGATCTCGCCCTCGGGCTCGGTGGCCGGTGTGCTCGCACCGGTCCCGTCCGTCGCGTCGGGCACCGTCGTCGCGTCCGCTGCCCCGTCGGGCGCATCCGTGTCCTCCGTCGCCGTCCCGGCCGGGGTGTCGTCACCGGCGTCGTCGTCATCATCGTCGCCGCACGCCGCGGCCAGCACGGCAACGGCGGCGAGCATCGCCACCCAGCGCCGGCCACGACCGCGCATCGTCGTCCTCACTGCATGTCCTCCGATCACGTTGCAATCGGCCGGACCGTACCGATCGGCCACCGGTGGGGTCGGATCGTGCGCTCGCGACCCGAGTGCGTTGCACGGAGCCTCGGTTCGCGGCGGACACCGGGTCGGCGGACCCGTCAGGCGAGGCGCTGCTGGAGGTGGACGACGACCTCGTCGCCGTCGGACTTGCCGATCGCCTTGCGGATCGCCGCCGCCACCGGCAGCTTGTGCGTGCCGTCGCCGAGGGCCATGAACGAGCTCTGGAACGGTACGCCGTCGATCGTGCCGGCGACCTTCACCCGGCCACGCGCGCCGAACACGGTCGCCGAGTCGGGCAGCTGGACGCAGGTCCACGTGTCGCCCTCGCGCACCTTCCCCAGCCGCGCCGTGAAGGTGATGTCGAGCGGTCCGGCCTCGGACTCGGCCATGTCGTCTCCTCTCCTCCGTGCCGACGTCGTGCCGCTCAGCCGGCGGTGTGCAGCGGCGGGTGGTCGAGCACCGTCGGCCGGTACTCGACGAGCTGGATGCGCCCGTCGAACGTGCGGCTCTCGGTCATCTCCAGCGCCAGGTCGGGACAGCCGTCGTAGATCCGCTCGCTGCCGGTCCTCCCCGTGATCTTCGGCGCCGCGGTGAGCTGGTCCACCGAACCGGCCTCGTGCTCGCTGAAGTCCTCCTGGCCCTCCGGCACCTCACCGCCGGCGAAGCCGGACATCAGCCGGTACGTGGTCGCACCCATCAGGTACGTGACGCTCGGCTGCTCGCCCAGCCACGCCATGTACTCCGGTCCCTCGAGGCCCCAGAAGCCGGGCCAGCCGTCGCCGGAGGCGTAGCCGTCGAGCGAGGTGATGAAGTCCACGAGCAGTTCACGCATGGTCGTCGTCCTTTGCGGTGGAGCACCCGCGGGTGCACGGTCGATGCAGGTCCGACGGGACCGCCGCCCCGGACTCATCGCCCGTCGTCGTGCTCATCGCGACGGCGCGCACGCGTGGCACGCTCGTATGCGTCGAGTGTGTCGACGACCAGGCGACGTTGGGCCGGGGTGAGCGGCTCGAGCACGGCGCGCCACGCCCGGGCACCGGCGTCGAGCCACTGCTCGATGGCGCGGCGGTGCCGCGGGGCGATCGAGACGATGGTGCGACGTCGGTCGCGCTCGTCCTCCGTGCGCTCGAGCACACCCCGGCGGCTGAGGTCACCGACCATCAGGCTCACGGTCGTCGGCGCCAGCTCGAGGCGGGCGGCGAGCTCGTTGATGCTCAGCGGACCGTCGTACAGCAGGAACGCGAACAGCGAGAGGTGCCTCGGTGTCAGCTCGAACGCGCGCAGCGCCGCCGGCGGGGGCGTGCGCTTGGCCCTGGCCACCAGCCGGGGCATCAGCAGGATCATGGCCCGCACCGCCTCGTCGACGTCGGGCCCTCCACGTCGCGTTGCCACGTTCACACGCTCCGGATAGCTTTGCTTTCAAAGATGTTTTGGCAACCAAGCCAAAGAGTACCCGGAGGACTGCCATGGCCCGGTACGAGCTCGACCACGTCACCCTCGGCGCGCGCCACCTGTACGCCACGAGCGAACGGCTCCGCGCCGAGCACGGCCTGGGCAGTCTCGAGGGCGGCTGGCTGCGCTTCCTGCCGACCGCTCACCGGGTCATCCCGATCCCCGGCGACGCCTACATCAACGTGGAGTCCGTGATCGACCACCACGCGCCGCTCGCCCCACCGCTGCACGCGTTCCGACGCTGGTTCGAGGACACCACACGCGCCGGTGAGGACCGCTGGATGACGTGGTGCCTGCGCACGCAGACCCTGGCCGATCTCGAGGACGTCGCCCGGCGGTTCGACAGCGACGTGGTGACGTTCGAGGGAGCGGTGCGTCCCGACGGCACGGTGGGGACGACGGTGATGGCCCCGCGTCCGCCACCGCGACCTAGGCCCGCGGCCTCCCGAACTGGTACTTCCACGCCGACATGTCCGAGCACCCCGCGCGACGCCCCGTGGCCGACGCGCGCGAGCTCACCGGGGTGGCGTGGCTGGAGCTCGGCGGTGATCCCTCCGAGCTGGAGGCGCACGTCGGCGCCGAGACGTTCCAGCACCTGCCGCTGCGCTTCGTCCCGCGCCCGGCCGGGTTGTACGGCGTGGGCATCGCCACCGCCGACGGGGACGAGATCGCCATCCGTGCCGAGTCAGCGGCGCCGGAGCTGGCAGTGATCGCCGCCGGGCCGGCCTGAGCCAGCGCCTCGGTGAGTCAGGTCGCGCGCACGGGCCGGTAGCGCAGCGCCACCGTGCCCGACCCCAGCTCCTGGCGCGCCACGAGCTCGAGCCGGATGCGGCCGCGCAGCCCGGCGAGCAGCGTCGGCCCGTGCCCGGCGACGACCGGGTGGACGACGAGCTCGTACTCGTCGATCAGGCCGAGCGACGCCAGCGCCGTCGGCAGGGTCACCCCACCGACCCACAGGCCCGCACCGTCCTCCTCCTTTAGTCGCTGCACCGCCGGGCCGAGGGCACCGCGCAGCAGCTCGGCGTTCCAGTCGACCGTGCGCAGCGTGCGGGAGACCACGTACTTCCGCGCCGTGTCGATGGCCTCGGCGAAGCGGACCTCCCAGGGCCGCACCCACTCCGGCCACCTGCCCGACGCCGGCCGCCGCCACGCCGCCATCATCTCGTACGTCACCCGGCCGAAGAGCAGCGCATCGGCGCGCTGCAGCTGGTCGGCCCAGCAGCGCATCGACGCCTCGTCCGGCGCCAGCGCGGCCTCGTGGTGGCAGCACCCGTCGAGGGTGACGTTGATCGAGTATCGAAGCGGTCGCATGCCGTCGCCCCCCGGACGGGTCCGTGGCGCAGCCCTCCTGGAGGACGGCGGACGCCCCACCGAGCGGCGGGGCCTCCTGGACGATCACACCTGGTCGCTCGCCATCACTGGCTGGCGCGCTCGGAGGGAGTCGAACCCCCAACCTTCTGATCCGTAGTCAGATGCTCTATCCATTGAGCTACGAGCGCAGGTCGGTGCGAGGGGCGAGTCTAGGGGCTCGTCCCGGCGAACGGAACCTCGCGATCAGCCCGGGCCGGGATCGGTCTGCTTCCACGGGGTCCAGCCGCCCCGGAGGTAGAGCTGGTAGGCGAGGGCGACGTTCGTGCGGGCGTCGAACAGGTCCGCCGGCTCGTCGAGCCCGAACTGCTGTTTGAGGTCGTCGGGCACCCACTTGTAGTAGATCGCGAACACGCCGTAGCAGCAGTAGTTGTTGAGGTCGGCGCGCAGGTTCGCCTCGCGCTTGGCGATGCACAGGGCCCGCACCTCGAGGTCGTCGGGCCAGATCTCCCGGATCAGCGCCTCGACCTCCCGCGGACCGGGGGTGCCGGGCGGGTTGCCGTTGCTGGTCGGCAGGGCGCCGCACAGCGGCTCGGTGGACGGGGCACCGCTCGGGATCGTCGCCGGGGGCGCGGTGGTGGCCGGCGCCGCTGTGGTCGGCGGCGTGGTCGGCGGCGTGGTCGGGCGCGGCGCGTTGGTCGGCGCCGCCGTCGTCGGTACGGCCGTCGTCGGTGCCGCGGTGGTCGGCGCCGCCGTCGTCGGTACGGCCGTCGTGATGGGTGCGGCGGTGGTCGGCGGCGCCGTCGTGGCGGGCGGGTCCGGGGCCTTGGCACCGGGCGGGATGCACAGCTCGTCGCCGACGTACAGCGGCGTGTCCAGCGTCGCGTCGTTGGCGGCGAGCCACTCCTCGACGCTCGCGCCCGACGTCGCCGGGAAGCGCAGCCAGGCGTCGTTGTGGACGACGGTGTACGTGCCGGCGCAGGCCTGGACCTCCTGCTCGGGCTCGCTCGTCGCCTGGGCGGAAGCGGCGGCGTCCGCGGAGGCGGCTGCGGCCGGCTGCTCGTCCTGGGCGGGGGCGGCGAAGGCCTGCGGGGCCGGGCTGGTCCCGCCGGGGTCCGTCGCCGGGACGGTGATCGTGGTGGTCGTCGGGTCGGGGAGCGTCGCAGGCGGGACGGTGGTGGTCACGGCCCCGGCAGCGAGACGCTCCTCGCCGGGGTCGCCGCCCAGGCTGGCGACGACCGGCACGAGCAGGACCGCCGCGCCGACGAGCGCCCCCACGCGCAGCAGCCGGGGGTCGACACCGATGCCGCTCGCGCGGTTGGGCTCGGGCTCGACCCAGTGGTCGACCGGCGCCCAGCCGTCGACGGCGTCGGCGACGGGCGGCACGGCGGGCGTGGAGCGGGTGACGACGTGGTGGGTGCGCGTCCGCTCGAACGGCTGGCGCCGACCGCTGCGGCGGGTGGCACCGGTGACGGCGCGGCGTCGGCGGGCGCCGGGCTCGCCGCGGGCGAGGCGGCCCAGCGACGCCGTGCGCTCCACGCTGCCGGTGTCGTCGCCGCGGATGAGCGGGAGCTCACCGGTGCGGTCCCACTCCGGGTCGTCCCAGACGGGCGTGTCGTCGTCGTGGTGCTCGCTCATGACGTGCCTCGGCCGACCCGGCGGGCCGGCACAGGGCCCCAGGTCTACACCGGTTCGTCACGAGACCGCAACATCGAGGTCACCGATCCGTCATCGCGTGACGAACGCGCGTCGACGCGATCGCACCGCACGGAGGGCGGGAAGGGGCCCCGCACGCCACGGCGGGGGACGCAACGGTTGCGTCGGCACGTCGCCGCGTCAGCCGGCGACACGCCGGCGCACGGTGGCGGAGAGGGTGGGATTTGAACCCACGGACCACCTTGCGATGGTCAACGCCTTAGCAGGGCGCCCCGTTCGGCCACTCCGGCACCTCTCCCGGGAAGCCCCGCAGTGTAGCGGTGCGCCCGGCGGAGCAAGAGGGCCACCCGGGACGTCGGTAGCCTCGGCGACGGAACGGTGGCAGAGCGGACGATTGCACCCGCCTTGAAAGCGGGCGGCCCACAAGGCCCGGGGGTTCGAATCCCTCCCGTTCCGCGCGGGTGAGGTCGCACCCGGTCGGGCCCGGACCCAGCGGCCCCGACGCGGTGGCCCGGACCGGGCGGCGATCCTGCCAGCTGTCGGCAGCGATCCCGCCCAGACGCCGAGATGGCAGGGATCCCGCCCAGATCGTCGGGGCGAGCGAGGCGCCGCGAGGATGGCGGCCGTGACCGCACGCTCCGCTCTGGAACGGGTCCGTGCCGCGCACCACTGGGCGCTGCTGCCGTCGGGCAGCGCCACCGCGGTCGGGGACCACGTCCGCCGGCTCGCTGCGACCGGTGCCCGCGGCCTGGTCGTGCCGCAGATCTTCGCCCCGCCGTGGGCGACGCTCGGCGCGGCGGCGATGGCGGGCGACCTCGACCTGGCGTCGGGCATCGCCCTCGGGTTCGTGCGCAGCCCGCTGGAGACGGCGATGGCCGCGCTGGATCTCGACCGCCTGTCGGGCGGCCGCTTCACGCTCGGGATCGGCAGCAGCACGCGCATCGCCAACGAGGACCGCTTCGGCGTCGAGTACGACCGGCCGGTGTCGCGACTGCGCGAGCTGACCGTGCTGCTGCACAAGCTGGTGACGGCCGAGGAGCAGCACGAGGTCGGTCGCTTCGAGGGCGAGTTCTGGCGCGTCGACCTCACCGGGGTGCGCCTGCCACGGCCCACCCGCCCGAGCCTGCCCATCTACCTCGCTCCGCTGCGCGAGACGATGACCGAGATGGCCGCCGAGGTGGCCGACGGGATCTTCGGTCATCCCGTGTGGTCGGTCGAGTGGATCACCGGCCCGATCCGGGACGCGATCGACCGTGGGCTCGCAAAGGCCGGCCGCTCCCGCGACCAGTTCCGGGTCGCCGCGTGGCTGCGCGTCGTCGTCACCGACGACCGCGAGCAGGGCATCCGCGACGCCAAGGTGGGGATCCCGTTCTATGCCGGGCTGCGCCAGTACGAGTCGTACTTCGACGCGATCGGCGTCGGCGACGACGCCCGGGTGCTGATGGACCTCACCGAAGCCGGGGCGCCGCCCGCGGAGCTCACCGCCGCCGTGTCCGACGCGCTGGTCGAGGCACTCGTCCCGGTCGGCACGCCGGAGGAGGTCGCCGAGCGCATCGCCCCGGTGCTCGACGTCGCCGACGAGCTCCTCCTCGCCCCGCCCAACGGCCTGCCCGGCGACCGCACGCGGGCCTACGAGGCGGCGATCGCCGAGCACCTGCTGCCGGGCGCGTCCTGACGCAACCGTCGTCAGTCGGCGGTGCGGTCGGCGAGCACCGACGTGGCCGGTCGCGGGCCGCGCGCCCCCACGGCGGCGACGAGGAGCAGCCCGGCGGCGATCGTCGCCAGCGTGGCGAGGAGGTGGTAGCCGACGGCTCGGCGCACGAAGCCCGACGAGAACCCGGCGAGCCCGCCGCAGAAGCTCATCGCCAGGTCCGCGGCCCCCTGCACTGCCACCCGCTGGTGGAGCGGGATCCGCTCGACGAGGAGGCTCGAGCCGCCGATGAGACCGAAGTTCCAGCCGAGGCCCAGCAGCCACAGCGACGGGAACAACAGCTGCTCGACGTCGCCGGACACCGCCGACAGCGACGTGGCGGCCACGAGCAGGGCGGCGCCGACGACGATGGCGTTCGTCCGCCCGCGCCGGTCGCTGAAGCGCCCGACGAGCGGGCTGCACGCGTACATCCCGGCGATGTGCAGCGACACGACGTACTGGCTGACGTCCTCGTGACCGTGCAGCTTGAGATGGACCGGCGTCATCGCCATGACGGCGACCATCGTCATCTGGGAGACGACCATGGCCAGCACGGCGAGCCGGGCGCCGGGGTCGGCGGCGACGGCGCGCACGGTGGCGCGCAGGTCGAGCGGCGGGCGCGCCGCCCCACTGGCGAGGACGCCGCCGGCGGCGACGAGCGGGTCGGGGCGCAGGCGGATCGCGGTGATCGTCGCGGCGACGAGGAAGCACGCCGCACTGAGCAGCCACGGGCCCGAGTACTTCTCGAGCCCGAACCAGTGCACAGCGGCGTGCTCGGTCGGCCCGATCGTCAGCGGGCCGGCGACCGCCCCGAACGTCGAGGCGAACACGATGCGGCTCATCGCCCGGCTGCGCGCGTCGGGCTCGGCGAGGTCGGTCGCGGCGTAGCGGGCCAGCAGGTTGGCCGCCTGGCCGGTGCCGAACAGGAACAGCCCGACGAGGAACAGCGCGAGCGACGCCGCCTCGACGCCGAGGACGGCGATCACCCCGCCGGTCGCCGCCAGCCCGTAGCCGAGGACGAGGCCGGGGCGCCGGCCCCGGCGCTGCATGCGGCGGGACAGGAGCTGGGCCATGAACGCCGTGCCGGTGGTGACCGTGGCCGTCGCCATCCCGGCCCACGGCGTCTCGTCGCCGAGCAGGTCCTGGATCACGAACGCGCCGACGGTGACGGCCGCGGCCAGGGCAGCCGCACCGACCACCTGGCCCGAGGCGAGGGCGCGCAGCGTGCGGCGCTGCAGCTCGGCGCGGGCGGCACCGGTGACCGCGGGCGACGGCGAGGTGGTCACCGCACCCCCGCCCGACCGCTCCTGCCCATGTGTGCATGATCGTCGCCCGCCCGCGCCGCGCGTGCACGGATTGCCGTCAGCGGCCGCCGCGAGCGGAGGCGGATCAGGACGTCAGCGCGAGCACGCCGACCGCGGCCAGCAGTGCCGGCACGCCGCCACGAGCCCGGCGCGGGCGTCGTCCGGGGCACCGACGCCGAGCCCGCACGCCGCGCCGACTCGAGCAACCGCGCCCGCCAGCAACCCGATCGCTCATGATCACCCGCGGCCCAACGCCAAAAGATGAGCAACCGCCCCCACCCACAACCACATCACTCATCATCACCCGCGGCCCGGCGCTAAAGGTGAGCGATCGAGCCCGCCCACGGCCCCATCGCTCATCATCACCGGGACAACCGCCGAACGTGAGCATTCGCGCCCATCTGCGGCCCGGTTGCTCATGATCACCCGCGGCCCGGTGCCAAAGGTGAGCAATCGAGCCCGCCCACGGCCCAATCGCTCATCTTCACCGTGGGCCGGTGCCGAACATGAGCAACCGCCCCCGCCAGCAACCCGATCGCTCATCTTCACGTTGGCGCCCCTCTCGAAGATGAGCAACCGCGTCGGCCAGCGACCCGGTTGCTCATGATCACCAGCGGGCCGGCCCCGAACATGAGCAACCGCCCCCACCCACGACCCCATCACTCATCTTCACCGTGTGCGCCGGCGCGCGATGCGGCGGGACCACCCGGTCGGGGCCCTGACCACCGCACGCGGCACCCACGCCCGGAGGGGCCCTCGGCCAACTTTCCGGTGTGGCGGACGAAAACCGTCCGCCACACCGGAAAGTTGGCGGGGTGCTGGCGGGTCAGCGCGGCCGGCGGGCACGCCGCGCCACGTAGCGGGCCTGGCGGAAGACGTGGGCACAGGACTCGCGGCAGTAGCGGCGGGCGCGGTGGCGCTGGACGAACAGCATCGGGCACCCCGGGCGGGCGCAGCGACGCACGCGGGCCGACTCCTCGCCGCCGAGGAAGAGGATGCAGCGGGTGGCCGTCATCGCGGCGAGCACGTCGTCGGGCTCACCGTGGTGGTCGACCCACCACGTCGGTCCGTCCGCGCCGAGCCCGAGGACGAGATGCGCCGGCGCCTGGGCGGCCTCGCCGTTGAGCACCTCGACGGCCCACTCGTCGGCGAGCGCGGGTCGCCCGTCGACCGCGTCCAGGAGCAGCCGCCGCGTCGCGTCGCGCACGGCGCGCAGGCGGGCGACGAGCGGAGGCGTGAACTCGGCCGGCAGGGGCATGCGCTCGGCGCCGGGCGCGCGGCGGAACCAGGCCGCGCAGCGCGCCGGCTCGGCGAGCACGTCGTCGTCCTCCCTCTCCGTGCGGCGATCGGTGTTGGCGAGCTCGACGGCGAACGGCTCACCGAGCAGCAGCAGGTCGTCGTCCGTCCACCGCAACGCCTCCACCCGGCGGGCCTCCCGCTGTCCGCCCACGGCGTCCACGGTACTCGCGCCCCATCCGGTGGAATGCACCTCGGCCCCGCCGACCGCTCCGGCGTCTCCGCGATGCACGACCGACCGCGATGTCATTTCTTCTGCAACGATCGATGCCGGGGCCGCTGTCGTCTCAGCAGGTCGGCGAAGCGCGACAGGGCGGCGCTCGTGCCGGCCTCGTCGCCGGTCCCCACGAGATCGAGCAGCAGCCCGCGCACGACCGCCAGGCCCAGCCGGCGCGCAGCCGGGTCGTCGTCATCACCCTGCAGCCACGACTCGACTGCGTCGGGCAGCAGGCGGTCGAACGGCGCCTCGCCGTTGGCGCCGCGCGCGTAGCACTCGAAGAACAGCCGCTCGAGGGGGCGCAGCCGCGGGTCGGTCAGCGTGCGCCACATCGCCGTCAGCACGTCCGCGGGGTCGCCGGCGAGCTCCGCCGCGAACGCCCGCTGGCGCGCCTCGACCGCCTCGACCACGGCCACCAACAGCTCCTCGCGTGAGCCGAAGTGGTGGATCAGCATCCGGTGGCTCGTGCCGACGCTCGCGGCGAGCTCCCGGAGCGACCGCGTGCCGACGCCGTGCGCCGCGCAGTCGGCGATGACGGCGTCCAGGAGCTCCTGGCGCCGGCGCCGGTCAGGCGGGCGCGCCACCGCGCTCGACGCGCTGCTTGAGCCCGGCCGCTTCCATCGCGAGGTAGCGGCGGGTGAGCCGCCTGGTGAGCAGGCCGACGACCACGCCGAGTGGCCCGCGCTGGTCGATGGTCTGGGTCACGCGCGTCCGGCCGTCACCGAGCGCCTCGAGCCGGTGCGTCGCGACGGTCGTCGCACCGGGCGAACGGGTCGTCCAGGACCACGACGTGCCCGGCGTCAGCTCGGTCACCTCCCACACCAGCGTGGGGAACCGGGGCTGCTTGATGCGCACCCTGGACGACGGGCCGAGACGTTCGCCTTCCAGGAGCTCGACCGACGTCACCGAGGCGGTCCAGCTCGGCCAGCGCTCGACGTCGCTGTAGACGTCCCACACGGTGTCCGGCGCTGCGTCGATGATGACCTCGTCACGCGTAATCACGTACCAGATGGTACGTGAATCGCCCGGGTGGGCTCGCCCGGTCGCCGATCTGCGCCGGTGCCGCACGATCAGCGGCACCGGCGCAGGGGAAGCGCCCGGGAGTCAGTCGTACTGGCCCGGCTGGTAGTCGCCGGCCGGCTGGCGCACCAGCACGTTCAGGCGGTTGAACGCGTTGATGAGCGCGATGAGCGAGACGAGGGCGGCGAGCTGCTCGTCGTCGTAGTGGCGGGCGGCGTTGGCCCACACCTCGTCGCTCACGCCACCGGCGGCGTCGGCAATGCGGGTGCCCTGCTCGGTCAGCTCCAGTGCGGCGCGCTCGGCCTCCGTGAACACGGTGGCCTCCCGCCACGCCGCGACGAGGTTGAGGCGCTGTGGCGTCTCACCGGCGGCAGCCGCGTCCTTGGTGTGCATGTCCGTGCAGAAACCGCACCCGTTGATCTGGCTGGCGCGGATCTTCACCAGCTCCTGGGTCGTCCGGGGCAACGTCGAGCTCAGCAACGCCGCGTTGGCCGCGACGAGGTGCTTCAGCACCTTGCCGGCCGTGGGACTCTCGTACAGGTTCAGGCGGGCATCCATGCTGGGTGTCCCTTTCGTCTCGTCGGGGGATCGGTTCGCCATGGAGACACCGGCCAGTGCCCGAACGTGACACGTCGATCGCCCGCCCCGGCCGAGCCCGCCTTCTCGATCTGTGGAGCAGTACGGTCCGCCGGCATGGTCTTCGTGCGATCCGGGGACGTCCAGCTCCACGTGGAAGAGACCGGGACCGGCCATCCGATCGTGTTCGTCCACGAGTTCGCGTCCGACTGCCGGGAGTGGGAACCACAGGTCCGCTGGCTCTCGCGTTCATATCGTTGCATCACGTACAACGCTCGCGGCTACCCGCCATCGGACGTCCCGGCGTCACGTGACGCGTACGGCTGGGAGCACGCCGTCGCCGATCTGCTCGCCGTGCTCGACGGACTCCGCATCGAGCAGGCCCACCTCGTCGGGCTGAGCATGGGCGGCTACGCCGTCCTCCAGTTCGGCCTGCGCCACCCCGAGCGCGCCTCGGCGATCGTCGCCGCAGGGGCGGGGTCGGGGTCGGGCCCGGCGGAGCGGGCGACGTGGCCACGCGTCGCGGCCGCGATCGCCGAGCGCTTCCTCACCGACGGGATCGACGCGATGGCCGACGAGATCGGCCACGGCCCGACGCGGGTCCAGCTGCGGCGCAAGAGCCCGCGCGCCTGGGAGGAGTTCATGGCCCACCTCCGCGAGCACGATCCGGTCGGGATGGCCAACACGATGGCCCGCTTCCAGGCGCAGCGCCCGTCGCTGTACGACTTCGAGGAGCAGTTCCGCGCGCTCCAGGTGCCCGTGCTGCTCGCCGTCGGCGACGAGGACGGACCGTGCCTGGAGACCAACTTGATGTTGAAGCGGGCGATCCCAAACGCCGGTCTCTGGATCCATCCGCACACCGGCCACGCCATCAACCTCGAGGAGCCGGCCGCGTTCAACGCGATGGTCGGGGCGTTCCTCGCGGAGGTCGAGCGTGGCGGCGCAGCGGCGGGCTGACCAGGCGACCTCCGTCGCCGCGCGTATGTTCGTGTAGCGTCTCGGTGTGGCTCCTCCACGTGGTCGATCCCGGCAGCCGACGGCGACGTCCAACTTCGGCGTCGGCCGACGCGAGAGCCACGACGCCTCGGCGTTCTACGACCGCTTCCGCCCGCCGGAGCTGTCGCCCGACGACACGGTCCTGCCGCCGACACCGATCGCCGAGCCGTTCGTCCACGGCGACGCCCGCCACATGGACGCCGTGCCCGACGGCTCCGTCGCCCTCGTCGTCACGTCGCCGCCCTACTTCGCCGGCAAGCAGTACGAGGAGGAGCTCGAGCGCGAGGGCGTGCCGTCGTCGTACCTCGAGTACCTGCAGCTCCTCACCGACGTGTTCGCCGAGTGCGTGCGCAAGCTCGAGCCCGGCGGGCGCATCGCCGTCAACGTCGCCAACCTCGGCCGCAAGCCGTACCGCAGCCTCTCGGCCGACGTCATCCGCATCCTCGAGCACGACCTCGGGCTGCTGTTGCGCGGCGAACTGATCTGGCAGAAGGCCGAGGGAGCGAGCGGATCGTGTGCGTGGGGCTCGTTCCGCAGCCCGGCCAACCCGGTGCTGCGCGACGTCTCCGAGCGGGTGATCGTCGCCAGCAAGGGCCGCTTCGACCGGGCCCGCTCGGCCAGGCAGCGCAAGGCGGCGGGACTCCCCCACGAGAGCACGATCCTCACCGAGGACTTCCTCGCCCTGACGCTCGACGTGTGGGAGATCCCACCGGAGAGCGCCCGGCGCGTCGGCCACCCGGCGCCGTTCCCGGTCGAGCTGCCCGAGCAGCTCATCCGCCTCTACACCTACGTCGACGACCTCGTGCTCGACCCGTTCATGGGCAGCGGCTCGACGCTCGTGGCCGCGGCGCGGCTCGGGCGCCGCTACGTCGGCTACGACCTCGACGAGCAGTACGTCGCCATCGCCCGCCAGCGCGTGGCCGAGGCGCTGCGCACCGCGGCACCGCCGTCCGCGCCGGTCGACGGGCGACCGGCGCGCCAGATCGCCGAGCACGCGCTCGTCGACGCCGGCTTCCGGGTCACCGCCCGGGGCCGGCGCATCCGCGGCACCGGGGTCGCCGTCGACCTCGTCGTCACCGACACCACCGGTCGCGAGTGGTTCGCCGACGTCGCCGGGCCGCACACGACCCACCGCGGCGGCCTGCTCCGCACGGAGGTCGTCTGGCGGGCGCTCGGGCGCGCCGCCGCACTGCGCGCCGCCCGCGGCGACACGGGCTACCTGCTGCTGTCGACGCAGCTGCCCAAGCCGTCGAGCGAGGGCGGTCAGGCGCTGCGCGCCGCCGGCCCGGAGCTGCTCACCGACGTGATCGACCTGCAGGCGGACGACGCGCTCGAGCGGCTCCGGCGCTACGCCAAGGGTGAACAGGCCCCGGCGCCCGGCTTCTGGACACCTGCCGAGGTGGACGCGCTCAGCCGTCGATGAGCGCGGCCGCCTGGGCGAACAGCATCAGCGTGTGCCGGTGCAGGCGGTCGCCGATCTCGACGGGCGTGAGCCCGGCGAACGCCCGCGCGTGGGAGCCCTCGAGGATGATCCCCAGCCGGTAGCACGCGAGCACCCGGAACCACGTGAGGCTCGACAGGTCGCGGTCGACCTGCTCGCCGTAGCGGGCGATGATCTCGTCCTGGGTCGGGATGCCCGGCGCCTGGCCGACCGGCGTGATGGCCTCGCCGTCGGGCCGCGGCCACGACGACAGCAGGTGACCGAGGTCGAGCAGCGGGTCACCGATCGTGGCCAGCTCCCAGTCCACGATCGCCGCGACCTTGCCCTCGGTGCGCGAGATCAGCACGTTGGCGAAGTGGAAGTCGCCGTGGATGAGCCCCATGCGGATGTCGTCGGGGCGGTGGGCCTCCAACCACGCCGCGACGTCGTCGAGGCGCGGGATGTCCGGCCCGGGGTAGCCCGGCAGCTCGTTGTAACTCTCGAGCTGGTTGCGCCACCGCGGCACCTGTCGCTCGGCCCAGCCCTCGGGCTTGCCGAGGTCCCACAGCCCGCGCGCCTTGACGTCGATGCGCGCCAGGGCGGCGATCGCGTCGGCCATCGACAGGCCCATGTCCCGCTGCATCGCCACGTCCGATGCGTGCGGCTCCGGGAGGCCGAGCGTGGCGTTGAAGCCGTCGACGGGCTCCATCAGGTAGAACGCCGCGCCGACCACGTCGAGGCCGGGCTCGGCGGCGATCAGCGCCGGGTGCGGCACGTCGGTGCCGGCGAGGGCGGCGAGGACGCGGGCCTCACGGCGCATCGTCTCGTCGCTGTTGGCCCGCTTGTGCTGCGGTGGGCGGCGCAGGACGAACTCGCGGTCGCCGCGGCGGAAGCGCAGCAGCACGTTCTGCGTGCCCCCGGCGATCAGCTCGACGTCGGTGATCGGACCGCTCCCGAGGCCGCGCTCGTCCATCCAGGACGCGACGCGCTCGAGGTCGACGACGGCGGGATCGATCACAGCACCTGCCACGGCGCACGATCCTTCCAGCGCCGAGCAGCTCGACGCGAACCCGGCGCCGGCCGCGCCGTCCGAGCCCGTGTGCGCCGGCGCCGATGTGGTCTCATTCGGCGATGCCTGCTCGGTTCGACAACCTCGGCTACTACACGCTCGCCGGCGCCGCCCCCGATCCGCGCGAGCTCATCCGCGAAGCCCGTGACGGCGAGCGGCTCGGCCTCGGCTGGGCGTTCATCTCCGAGCGCCTCAACGTAAAGGAGGCCGCCACGCTCTCCGGCGCGGTCGGCGCGGTGTCGGAGCACCTGCAGATCGCGACCGCCGCGACGAACCACTTCACCCGCCACCCGCTCGTCACCGCGGCGTACGCGACGACGATGCACCGCCTGACGCGGGGTCGCTTCACGCTCGGCCTCGGGCGCGGCATCGGTCCGATGACCAAGGCCCTCGGCGTGCCGCCGGTGACGACCGCGCAGCTCGAGGACTTCGCCGGGCTGATGCGGCGGCTGTGGCGCGGCGAGACGATCGTCGGTCACGACGGGCCGTGCGGCAGGTTCCCGTTCCTGCGCCTCGATCCCGAGTTCGACGAGGACATCCCGCTCGGGATCACCGCCTTCGGGCCGAACACGCTGCGCCTCGCCGGTCGGGCGTTCGACCAGGTGGTCCTGCACACGTTCTTCGAGGACGAGACCCTCGCCCGCTGCGTCCGCACGGTGAAGGAGGAGGCCGAGCGGGTCGGGCGCGATCCGGACGCCGTGAAGGTGTGGTCGTGCCTGGCGACGATCGGTGACCACCTGCCGCCGGAGGTGCAGCTGAAGAAGACGGTCGGGCGGATGGCGACGTACCTGCAGGCGTACGGGGACCTCCTGGTGCGCACGAACAACTGGGATCCGGCGCCGCTGGAGCGGTTCCGGGCCGATCCGTTCGTCGCCAACTTCCAGGGCGCGATCGACCAGAAGGCGACGACCGCCGAGCTCGAGCACGTCGCCACGCTGATCCCGGAGGCGTGGCTGGCGCCGGCGGCGACCGGCTCGCCGCAGCGGTGCGTCGAGGTGATCCAGCGCCAGTTCGACCTCGGAGCCGACGGCGTGATCCTCCACGGCGCGTCGCCTGCCGAGCTGGAACCGATCGTCCGGGCGTGGGCCGCCGCCCACCCATGAGCCTCGTCGCCGCGCTCCGCGAGGGCCTGGCGGCGCTCGGTGATGCCGAGAAGGCGCCGCAGATGCAGGCGTACATGAAGTCGGCGATGCCGTTCCGCGGCGTGCAGACACCGCGTCGCCGGCGCCTCGTGCGCGACGTGCTCGCGACGCACGGCGCGCCAGCGACGCGGGACGCGTGGATCGCCACGGTGCGCGAGCTGTGGGACGACGCTGCATACCGCGAGGAGCGCTACGTCGCCCTCGACCTGTGCGCGCATCGATCGGCTCGGGCGTGGCAGGACCCCGACGCCCTGCCGCTGTACGACCACCTCGTCGTGACCGGTGCATGGTGGGATCTCGTCGACCCCGTGGCAACACACCTCGTCGGGCCGATCCTGCGCGCCGCACCCGACGAGGTCGCGCCGGTCGTGCGCGGCTGGAGCCGCGACCCGGACCGCTGGCGCCGGCGCGCCGCGGTGATCGTGCAGATCGGCGCCAAGGCGGCCACCGACACCGCGCTGCTCGCCGACGCCGTCACCGCCAACCTCGCCGACCCGGACTTCTTCCTCCGCAAGGGGATCGGCTGGGCGCTGCGGGAATATGCGAAGACGGATCCGGGCTGGGTGCGCGCGTTCGTCGACGCCCACCGCCACGAGCTGTCGCCGCTGTCGCTGCGCGAGGCCACCAAGCACCTCGGCGAGGGCGCTGGTCCGCGCGCCTCGTCCCGGGCCCGGTAGCCCGTGGAGCCGAGCGGGGCGCCTGCCCGCCGGGGTCCCGCCGGGTCAGCCCGCGGTCTCGATCCTCCGCTTGACCGGCGGCCGGCCGGTCGTGCCGTCGGCGTACCCCGCGTAGCGGGCCGCGGCGCGGTTCGGGTCGGTCACCTCGGCCATGCGCGGGCCGGCCGCGAGCAACGCCCCGTCGGCGCGGATCGCCTCCCCGGTGACGAAGGCGCTGTCGGGCCCGGCCAGGTACAGGGCGAGCCCGGCGATGTCCTCGGGGCGTCCCTCCGCCGGCCAGGGCTGGAACGACGGCATCGCCGCGCGGACCTGCTCCTCGTGGCGTCCGATCGCCAGCGGCGTGAAGATCAGACCGGGGCAGATCGCGTTGACGCGGATGCGGTGACGCGCCAGCTCGACGGCGGCGTTGTAGGTGAGGTTGATCACCGCCGCCTTGGCCGCGGAGTACGCGGTGGGCCCGGCACCGCCGACGAGACCGGCGACGGACGCGGTGTTGATGATGCTCCCGCCGCGCCCGTGCTCGATCATCACCCGGGCGGCGTGCTTGATGCCGAGGAACACGCCCCGGGTGAGCACGGCGAAGGTGCGGTCCCAGTCCTCGACGGCGGTCTGGGTCAGCGGGCCGAAGGCCCCGCCGACACCGGCGTTGTTGAACATCACGTCGAGGCCACCGAAGCGCTCCAGGGCCGTGGCGACGAGCGCCTCGACGTCGGCCTCCTCGGCGACGTCGCCGCGCACGAAGGCCAACCGTGCGGGGTCGCCGACCTCGTCGACCAGGCGCTGCCCGTTGTCGGCGTTGAGGTCACCGGCGACGACGCGCGCGCCCTCGGCGAGGAAGCGCAGCACCGTCGCCTTGCCGATGCCGCTGGCGCCGCCGGTGACGATGGCGACGCGACCGGTGAGGAGCTCTCCCATGCGCGCTGAACGTACGCGGTGGGATGGACCCGCCGACCACCGGACGGGCACCGGGGAGGAAGCCCCGTCCGGGGTCGGCAGGCGACCGTCAGCGCTTGCCGCGGTGGCCGCTGCGGTGCACCGTCGGGATCGAGGCGTGGGGCAGCGGGCGGGCGAGGCGCAGGACGTGACGGTGGTCGAAGTCCGGCCGGGGACCGCGGCGCGACCGCGGGCCGGCACCGGCGGGGCGAACCCCCTTGGGCGTGACTCGACCGTGAGCGCGATGAGCTGGCATGGGCACGAGATCCTCCTGGCGAGCGCCGGCGACGATGCCGGCGGTGAACGGGACGGGATCGGCGACACGTGCACGCACGCGGCGCCGTCGGGATCGCGTCAGAGGATCATGGCCACGACCGTACGCGGCCGGCCGGCGTCGCGCGAAGTCGATTTCCGTGCGTCACACCCCGCTGCATCTGCAACGAGGCGGTCGACTCCGGGACTCAGCCGGACGAGCAGGCGCGCCAGAAGGCCCGGTAGGACGGGTACTCGACGTCGGGCACGATCCAGCCGGAGCGGACGAGCTCCTCGTGCAGCTTCGGCAGGTTGCGCCACGGCACCCCCATGTCCACGTGGTGGGCGAGGTGCCAGCCGGTGTGGTACGGGACCATCAGGAACCGGGCGAGCGGGGTCTGGCGGATCACGTGCGTCGTGCGCCGGCGGTCCGGCGAGCGCTCCATGCCGCCGTGCTCGGCGACGGCCCGCAGCCGGTTGGAGACCTTCCACAGCGTGGACCACGACAGGATCCACACGACGTACGCGAGCGGCTCGCCGGCGACGATCGACGCGGTCAGCAGCACGAGCTGCACGGCGAGGATCTGGCGGGCCTCGACGTTGCCCCGGCGCAGGCTGGCGAACAGCGCCCGGAAGTTCTTGTACGCGCTGATGCCGAACAGGTCGCGACGCAGCTTGCGGTGCCACGAGTCGCGCGGGATCGGGTAGCCGCGGTACAGCGCGATGTCGGGCTCCTCGGGGCCGAGCTCGTCGCGGTGGTGGGCGAAGTGGGCCCGCCGGTAGGCGAGGAACGCCTGGTACGTCGGGTACGCGAGCAGCCAGCGCCCGACGAAGTCGTTGACCCGACGGTTCGGGAACAGCAGGCGGTGGGCGGCCTCGTGGCCCAAGATGTTGAGCAGGCAGTGGCCGCGGCCCATGTACAGGAACGCAAGCAGCCACGCCCACCACCGGTCGACGACGGCGGCGGCGATCACGACGCCGAACGTCTGCACCAGCGCCATCACGACGGTCACGACGTTGCGGGCCGTGGGGATCCGGCGCAGGTCGTCGCGCAGCGGACGCACCGGCATCGCCCGCTCGTTCAGGCGCTCGGTCGGCAGCACGTCGGGGAGTAGTTCGGCGGGCGGGACCATCGAACGGGTCCCGGTCGGGCGCGTCACGGTGCTCGCCATGGGACGATGATACATCTCGCGATCATCGTGATCAAGAGATGTAACAACCCGGGCGGTACGCTGCGGGGTCCGTGGGTGCGATCCGTCCGTTCAACGCCCGGTCGCTCGTCCTCTCCGTGCTCCTCGGCCTCGACCCGCCGGTGCTGCCGGCGCGCTCGCTCGTCACGCTCGCCTCGCTCTTCGGGATCGCCCCCGGCACGATGCGCACGGCGCTGTCGCGGATGGTGGCCGCCGGCGAGCTCACCGTGGACGGTGACGGCTACCGGCTCACCGGGCGCCTCCTCGAGCGCAAGGCCGCCCAGGACATCGGTCGTCGCCCCGCGCCCAGCGCCTGGGACGGGTCCTGGGTGGTCGCCGTGGTGACCGCCCCCCGCCGGGCGATCGCCGAGCGCCGGGCGTTCCGCACCCACATGGCCAACTTCCGCATGGGCGAGCTGCGGCCCGACACCTGGCTGCGGCCGGCGAACCTGGACCCGCCGCCCGGTGACGACACGCTCGCCGTCGTGTGCGGACCGCTCGACGGTGCCGACCCGGCGGCGCTCGTGCGCCGGCTGTGGTCGCTCCCCGAGCTGGCCGACACCGCCGTCGACCTGATCCGCCGGCTCGACGCGATGCTGCCCGCGCTCGCCGACCGCCGCCCCGAGGCGCTCCCCCCGACCATCACCCTGGCCGCCGAGGTCGTGCGCTTCCTGCGCGCGGAGCCGCTGCTGCCCCCGACGCTCACGCCGCAACCGTGGCCGCCCGACGAGTTGCGGGCGCGCTACCACGAGTTCGACGTCGCCCTCGGGCGCACGCTGCGCCACGCCGTGCGGCGCTGAGCGTGCCGGGCGTCAGGTCGTCGGGGCGATGTCGAGCCCGAACAGCTCGCGGAAGCGGGCGTAGTACTCGGCGTCGTCCTCGATCGCGCCCAGCGCCACCCAGTCCTGGTCGCTCATCCTCGCCCGCCCCTCGATCATCTCCCGGCCGCCCCAGCTCATCGTGTAGCGCAACTGTGGCGAGTCGGTCGTGATCGCGTGGTGCACGGCCTTGGCGACCTCCACCGGATCGGTCGCCTCCGCGATGCCGCGGGCGTAGAACTGGAACATCCGCCGGTACGGCGCGTCGTAGGCACCGGTCGCGTTCGGGGCGTCCACGGTCTTGGCGAAGATCGCCGACCTGGTCACGCCTGGCTCGATGATCACGACCCGGATCCCGAACGGGGCGAGCTCCTGGGCCAGGCCCTCGCTCACGCCCTCCAGGGCGAACTTCGACGCGACGTAGGGCGACTGGGCGATCGCGGCGACCCGCCCGGCGATCGAGGAGATGTTGACGATCGCCCCGCTGCGCCGCGCGCGCATCCCCGGCAGGACCTGCTTGAGACAGCGGATCGCCCCGCACAGGTTGACGTTCATCACGTCCAGGTACAGCTCGGGCGTGCCCTCCTCGGCCACCGCGTTGCCGCCGACGCCCGCGTTGTTCACGAGCACGTCGACGCGACCACCGGTCTCGCCGAGGATCTGCTCGAACCCACGCGCCACGGAGTCGTCGTCGGCGACGTCGAGCTCGACGAGGCGGATCTGCACGCCGGCCGCGTCGGCGAGCTTGTGGAACGTCTCCATCCGCGACGTCGCCCGCACGGTCCCGAAGACGGTGTGGCCCTGCTGGGCGAGGTGGATGGCGATCGCCCGGCCGATCCCCGAGTTGGCGCCGGTGACGACGGTGACGGGTGCGTCGCTCATGCCCCGCACAGTAGGGCGGCCGCAGCCGGCGACCGCCGACCGAGCTGCCTCAGCGAACGATGCGCGCGCGCAGCGAGGCGACCCAGTCGTCGGCCATCCGCCAGCGGGCGTCGGCGTGCTCGCGCGCGCTGCGGGCGTGCTCACCTGCCGCCGGATACGACCCGAGGAACTTCACCGCGCCCTGCTTGGCGTGCAGCTCGCGGAGCGCGTCGGCCATCAGCTCGTCGTCGATGTGCGCCTCGGCGTAGATGACGAAGCAGTAGTCGCCGAGCCCGCCGCGCTTGGTCGGGCGGCTGATCAGGTTGGAGAGGTTGATCCGCCGGGCGGCGAACTCCTGGAGGATCGAGATCAGGCTGCCGGGCTCGTCGGCGCGCTGGTAGACGACCATCGCCGTGCGGTCGTGCCCCGTCGGCGCCGGGATGCCGTCGCGGGCCACGAGCACGAAGCGGGTCTGGTTGCCGGGGTGGTCGGCGATGTCGCTCGCCAGCACCTCGAGGCCGTAGAGCTCGGCCGCCACCCGCGGGGCGATGGCGACGGTGCCGGTGCCGGGGCTCTCGGCGGCGAGCCGGGCGGCCTCGGCCGTGCTCGCAGCCGGGCGGATCTCGGCCCAGCGCAGCCGCTCGCGGAGGTAGCGGTGGCACTGCGCGGTGGCCACCGGGATCGACAGCACGACCTTGACGTCCTCGAGCGTCTGACCCGGGGTGCCGACGAGGCAGTGCTCGATGTCGAGGACGATCTCGCGGGTGATCAGCAGGTCGTAGTCGAACGCCAGGGCGTCCTGGGTGAAGTTGACCACGCCCTCGATCGAGTTCTCGATCGGGACGACGCCACAGTCCACCTCGCCGGCGGCGACCGCGTCGAGCACATCGGGGACCGACGGGAAGTCGACGAGCTCCTGGTCGGCGAGATCCGGCTGGGAGCGCACCGCCTGCTCGGTGAACGTGCCGAACGGACCGAAGAACCCCACCCGCTTCGCGGTCGAGGCGATCGAGGCGGCTCGTCGGTCGTCGGTCATGGCTGGTCAGGCTATTGGCGCGGGCCGCCGGCACCCCGCCCGGATACCGGCGGCAGGGTGGGAGGACCACGCCGGGTGGAGTCGCACCGGCGGTCTGGCACGATGACGTGCCGTGGACGAAGGCGCGCTGCGGGCGCTGCTCGACGACCTCGCAGCCGGGCGGGTCGACGCCGACGAGGCCGTGCGGCGGTTGCGTCGCCTGCCGTTCGCCGACGTCGGCGACGCCCTCGTCGACCACCATCGGGCGCTGCGCCAGGGGATGCCCGAGGCGGTGTACGGCCCGGGCAAGACCCCCGAGCAGTGCGTGCGCATCGTCGGCGAGCTGCTCGCCCACGGCACCGGCCCCGTGCTGCTGACACGCGCGTCGCCCGAGCAGGCCAAGGCGGTCGTCGCCGAGCACGGCCCGGCGCTCGAGCAGGGCGGCTGCGTGCTCTACCGCGAGCCGCCGCCGACGCGCCGCGGTGACGTGCTGGTCGTCGCCGCCGGCACCGCCGACCGGCCGGTGGCCGACGAGTGCCTCGTGGCGCTGCGCGCCCACGGGTTCGCCCCGCGGCGCCTCGACGACGTCGGCGTGGCCGGGCTGCACCGGCTGCTCGCCCACCTCGACGAGATCACCGCCGCCGACGCGGTCGTGGTGCTCGCCGGCATGGAGGGTGCGCTGGCGAGCGTGATCGGCGGGCTGACCCGCGCGCCGGTCGTCGCCGTGCCGACGAGCGTGGGCTACGGCTCGTCGCTCGAGGGCGTCACGGCGCTGCTCGCGATGCACGCGTCGTGCGCCGCCGGCATCACCGTCGTGGGCATCGACAACGGCTACGGCGCGGCGTGCGCGATCGCCAGGATGCTGCCGTGAGCCGCGTCGCCTACGTCAACTGCGCCGCCGGCGTGGCCGGCGACATGCTGCTCGGCGCGCTCGTCGACGCCGGCGCCGACCGAGCGGCCGTCTTCGCCGCGCTCGGCGGGCTCGGGCTGGACGGCTACGCGGTGGGCTTCGAGCGGGTGCAGCGCGGCGGGATCGCGGCGACGTGGGCCAACGTCGTGGTCGACGACCACGCACACGACGGACACGGCACGCACGGTGCGCACCCGCACCGCCCGGTGAAGGTGATCCGCGAGCTGCTCGACGCGGCGGACGTGCCGGCACCGGTGCGCACCCGGGCGCGGGCCGTCTTCGACGCGCTCGCCGACGCCGAGGGCGCCGTGCACGGCGTCGCCCCCGACGAGGTCGAGCTGCACGAGGTCGGTGCGCTGGACGCCATCGTCGACGTGGTCGGCATCGCCGCCGCCCTGCACGACCTCGGGGTGGAGCGGATCGTCGCCTCCCCCGTCGCGGTCGGCCACGGCCGCGTGTCCGCCGCACACGGCCAGCTGCCGAACCCGCCTCCGGCCGTCGCCCGGCTGCTCGCGTCGCGTGGGGCGCCACTCGTCGGCGTCGACACGACGATGGAGCTGTCCACGCCGACCGGCGTGGCCGTGCTCGCCGCCCTCGCCGAGGACTTCGGCCCGCTCCCCGCGATGCGCGTCGAGCGCGTCGGCTACGGCGCCGGCACCGCCGACCCACCGGGCCGCCCCAACGTCGTGCAGGTCGTCATCGGCACGGCCGCCGAGCCCGCCACCATCCCCGGCCCGGGACGGGAGGCCGTGCACCTCGAGGTCAACGTCGACGACGTCACCGGCGAGGTGCTCGGCCACGCCGTCGCCGCCCTGCTCGCCGCCGGCGCCCACGACGCGTGGGCCACGCCGATCGTCATGAAGAAGGGCCGCCCCGCGCACACGGTCGCCGCGCTCGCCGAACCCGCCCTGGCCGATCGCGTCGCCGCCGTGCTGCTCGCCGAGACGGGCAGCCTCGGGATCCGGGCGTGGACCGTGCGGCGCTGGCCGCAGCGACGCGAGGAGGTCACCGTCGAGGTCGACGGCCACCCGATCCGCGTCAAGGTCGCCTCCGGACGGGCCAAGGCCGAGTTCGACGACGCCGCCGCGGCCGCCGCCGCCACCGGTCGCCCGGTGCGCGAGGTGCTCATCGCCGCCGAGGCCGCGGCCCGCCGGCCCGCCGGCCCGTAGCCCGGCGCAGGATGCTCAGGCGGTCGCCGCGGCGGCGTCGGCGAGGCGCTGCACCTCGCTGATCGGCAGCTCGCCCGACGCCCGGGCCATGAGGTTGCCGTCGGCGTCGACGAACATCAGGTACGGGTAGCCCGGGGTGCCGAGCGCGGCGGCCCCCGTCTGGATCTGGTCGTCGGCGATCACCGGCCACGACCACCGCATCTCCTCGGCCAGCCACTCGCTCGGCGGGAAGTGCTCGCGGTCCGCGTTGGCGGCGGTGCTCACCCCGACGACGGTGAGGTTCTCGGGCACCCGGCCGGACTCGCCCCACTCGACGAGCAGCGGGACCTCGTTGTTGCAGTGCGGGCACCAGTGGGCCATCACCACGATCATCATCGGCCCGTCCAGCCCTGGCGTGATCGCCACCGGGTTGCCGGCGTAGTCCTCGCCGCGCACCGTCGGCACCGGCTGGCCGATGCACGGGTCGTTCGCGTCGCGCCACGGCACGAGCCACTCGCCCTCCACGTCGACGGTGCCGAACTCGCCAGCGTCGCCGGACGGCACCGCGGGCACGCTCGACGGCGTGTAGAGGCACTCGGCCGGGGCGTCGCCGTCCTCCTCGTCGTCGTCACCGCGTGTGGCGACCCACGCGGCGACCGCGGCCACGGCGACGACCGCGGCGACCACGACACCGATGACGAGGGAGGTGCGTGAGCGGGACGGGGCGGGGGCCATCAGGACTCCTGGAGGGTCGGGGAGCGGGGAACGACGAGGGCGAGCACGGTCACGAACCCGCACAGCGCCATGAACGCCAGCGTGACGAACCCGAGCTCGCGGAACCAGATCGCGGAGCAGTCCGGGCCGATGCCGCAGACGTCGCCCTCGAGCTGGGGGTGCCACTCGACGAGGTAGTGGTACGTCGAGATCAGCGCACCGATCGCGGCGAGCGGGGCGACGTACCAGCGGACCGAGCGATCGCGGCGCAGCGCGGCGACGAGCAGGATCACCGCCAGCGGGTACATGGCGATCCGCTGGTACCAGCACAGCCGGCACGGCTCGTAGTCGGCGACCTCGGAGAAGTAGAGGCTGCCGGCCGTGCAGGTGCCGGCGACGAGGAAGGCGAGCCAGAGCCCGACGGCGTCGACGGCGGCGACCAGCCGGGCGGCGCCGGTGGACCGGCCGGCGAGGAGGCGGGCAGCCACGAGGCCGATCGCCCCGGTCCCGGCGGCCAGGGCCAGCAGGGCGAAGAACACCTGCGCCGCCTCGACGTCCACGGGCGGCAAGTATGGGCCGTGGCGCGGAGGATCCGGGCGCACCGTGCCCCGGAGCAGGGCACATCCGTCCCCCGAAGGCGGCGGATCCGGGGACGCCGGCACGCGTCGATAGCCTCTCTCCACCGTGTCGAGCGTCGTGCACGAGCTGCGGCGCACACGGCGTCGTCGGCGCCTCGGTGAGCTCGAGTGGTTCGAGATCGCCTACCGCGTCTACCTCGCCGCCCTGGTCGGTGGCGGCGCGGTGCTGTGGCTGAGCGGACTGGTGTCGGACGACCCGGCCACGCCCGAGCAGGTCGCCGACCTGCTCCGGCACGGGCCGGCGGTGCTCGGTGGCGGCACCGCCCTCGCCGTCGCCATCGGCCTGCGCAGCGGCAGTGACGGCGGACCCGTGTCGATCGAGCCGCCCGACGTCCGCCACCTGCTGCTCGCCCCGGTCCCCCGCCGCGCCGTCCTCGCCCGCCCCGTCGCCCAGCGGCTGCGGTCGATGGCGTTCGGCGGGGCGCTCCTCGGCGCCATCGCCGGCCAGCTCGCGGCGCGCCGCCTCCCCGGGTCGGGCCCGGCGTGGGCGGCCAGCGGCGCCGTCGCCGGCGCGGCGATGGGCGCGGCGTTCGTCGCCGTCGCCGTCCTCGCCCACGCCGCCCGCCTCCCGCGGTGGGCGGCCACCGCGCTCGCCGCCGCGGTCCTCGCCGCGCAGGGGCTCGCCGTCGTGGGCGTGCTGCCCGGCGGCCCGGGCGACACGATCGGCAGCCTCGCGCTGTGGGGCCTGCGCCAGGAACCCGTCGACCTCGTGGGGATCGGTGTCGTCGCCTCGGCCGCGCTCGCCGCCCTCCTGTGCGCCGGGCACCTGCGCGTCGAGCCGCTCGTGCGGCGCGGCGACCTGGTGTCGCAGCTGCGCTTCGCCGTCACCATGCAGGACCTCCGCACCGTCGTGCTCCTGCGCCGCCAGCTGCGCGGGGAGCAACCCCGCCCGACCCCCTGGCTGCGGCTGCGCGCCAGCCCCGGTGGCGGCCGTGCCCGCACGGTGTGGCGGCGCGACTGGCGCGGCCTGCTGCGCTACCCGGTCGCCCGGCTCGTGCGCATGGCCGGCGTCGCGATCGCCGCCGGGATCGCCACGGCCGCCGTGCTCCGCGGCACCACCCCGGCGATCGCCGGCATCGGCGTCGCGCTCTACCTGCTCGGCCTCGACGCCGTCGAGCCGCTCTCCCAGGAGATCGACCGGCCCGACCACACCGACGCCGTGCCGATCCCACGTGGCTGGCTGCTCGCCCACCACCTCGCCGCGCCCGCGCTCGCGGTCGTCCCGTTCGCCCTGCTCGGCGCCGCCACCGTCGCCGTGCTCGAACCGGACGCCTGGGCCGCCGCGCTGGCGCTCTGCGTGCCGCTCACGTGGGTCGGCGTCGCCGGCGCCGTGGTCAGCATCGTGCGCGACGCCCCGGACCCGCTCGCACCGCCCCTCGCCCAGTCCGCTGCCGTGCCGCCGGAGTTCGCCGGGTTCACGTCCACGATGCGGCTGCTGTACCCGCTCGCGGTGAGCACGCTCGCCGGCATCGCCGTGCTGGTGGTCCGGGAGCTGCCGGGCGTCGGTACCGTCGTGCGCATGCTCGTGGCGGCCGCCCTGGTGCTCGCCGCGATCGTCTGGTGGGTGCGGCGGCGCGACGAGTGGCGCCGCAAGTTCCGCGAGTTCCTGGAGGCCGGCCGCGCCGCGGGGAGGTCGGCCACGTGACGGCAGCGCTGGAGACCGTCGGCCTCGCCAAGACCTACGGCGACGCACCCGCGCTCGAGCCCGTCGACCTCACCGTCGCCCGCGGCGAGCGCGTCGTCCTGCTCGGCCACAACGGCAGCGGCAAGACCACGTTCCTGCGCATGGTCGCCGGCCTGCTCGAGCCCTCCGCCGGGACGGCACGGGTGCTCGGCGCCCCGGTCGGCTCCCTCGACGCCCGGGCGGCGACCTCCTACCTCGGCGACCAGCCGGTGTTCTACGACGACCTCAGCGTGTGGGAGCACCTGGAGTACATCGCCCGCCTCCACGGCCACGAGGACTGGGAGGACCACGCGGCCGAGCTCCTCGGGCTGCTCGGCCTGCTCGACCGGCGCGACGACCTGCCGACCACGTTCAGCCGCGGCCTGCGCCAGAAGGCGGCGATCGCCCTCGCCCTGATCCGCCCGTTCGAGCTGCTGCTCGTCGACGAGCCGTTCGTCGGGCTCGACCGCGCCGGCCGCGACGCCCTGCTCGAGCTCTTCGACCGGGTCCACCACGACGGCGCCGCACTCGTCGTGGCGACCCACGAGCTGACCACCGTCGGGGCGGCCGAGCGACTCGTCGCCCTGCGCGACGGCACGGTCGTCTACGACGGCCCGCCGAGCGAGGCGGACGTCGACGAGCTCGTCGCCCGCTGACCGGGGACTGGTCACCGCGCGACGGGCGGCCCCGGACCGCGCCGTGCTGGTTACAGTTCGACGTATGTACGAGTTCGACTCCGTCAGCGTCTCGACGTACGAGGCAGGCTCGCTCGCCGCGAAGCTCACCGAGAGGTCCGCTGACGGGTGGGAGGTCGTGGCCATCGTCCCGACGGGCAGCGACGTCACTGCCTACCTGAAGCGCGCCACCGCCAAGGACTCGTCGGGCACGACCGCCGAGAGCGCGGTCACCGCCGCCTCCGCGGCAGGTGAGTCCACCTCGTCCGGCGTGAGCGAGCCGGCCGGGTGGGGCACGGCGCCCGCCGCCACCGGCGCGAGCAGCTCGTCGTGGGGCTCGACCGCCTCGGGCTCGTCGCCGTCGGACACCGGCCAGGGCTGGGGCAGCACGGCCACGACCACCACGTCGGGCACGCCGTCGCAGCCGGCCACGCCGTCGGTGCCGCCGGGCTGGTACCACGACCCGTCGGGCCGCTACGAGCTGCGCTACTGGGACGGCACGGCCTGGACCGAGCACGTCTCGCGCAACGGCCAGCAGTACACGGATCCGCCGGTCGCCTCGTGACCGTGCAGGGCGGCCGACGTCACGCGTGGGTGACAACCGGCCGCGACGGCCCACGCCGCATACTGGGCCGGTGATCGCCACCTCGATCGGGCACGCGGGGATCCTCATCGAGTCGGAACACGGCTCGATCGTCTGCGACCCGTGGTTCGTGCCGGCATTCCTCGGCTCCTGGTTCGTCTTCCCCCGCAACGACCGCCTCAGCGAGGACCTGCTCGCACGCATCGAGCAGGCCGACTACCTCTACGTGTCGCACCTGCACGGGGACCACTGGGACGAGCCGTGGCTCCGGGAGCACCTGCCCCGCGACATCGGCGTGCTGCTCCCCGGCTTCCCGACGCGCGAGCTCGACCGCAAGATGCGCGAGCTGGGGTTCACCAACCTGATCCGCACGAACGACCGCGAGGAGCTCGACCTCGGCGGCCTGACCGTGGCGATCCACGTCGAGACCAGCATCACCGACGGCCCCGGCGGCGACTCGGCGCTCGTCGTGAGCGACGGCACGACCCGGATCGTCAACCAGAACGACTGCCGCACGAGCGACCTGGAGGCGCTCCGCGCGCACGGGCCGGTCGACCTCCACTGGCTCCAGTACAGCGGGGCGATCTGGTACCCGATGGTGTACGAGGTGCCCGACGACGAGATGCGGGCGCTCGTGCAGGCGAAGATCGAGAGCCAGCTCGCCCGGGCGATGCGCTACGTGGAGTCCGTCGGCGCACGCGCCGTCGTGCCGAGCGCCGGGCCGCCGTGCTTCCTCGACCCCGAGCTGTTCCGCTTCAACGTGATCACGGGCGAGGAGCCGAGCATCTTCATCGACCAGCGCGTGTTCCTCGACCGCCTCGCCGCGGCCGGCCACACCGGCCTGCTCGCCATCCCCGGCACGTCGATCGAGGTGACGCCCGACGACATCGTCGTGCGTCATCCCGAGGGCGAGGAGGCGGCGTGGCGCATCTTCACCGACAAGGAGCAGTACCTGCGCGAGTACCAGGCGGACTGGCTCGCCTGGATCGACGAGCTCAAGGCGAGCTGGAAGCAGCACGAGGGCATGGACCTGCTCGCCGAGCTGCAGGCGTGGTGGCACCCGCTGCTGGCGATGGCGCCGACGCTGCGCCAGGCGGTGGGGGCGTGCTGCCTGCTGCGCGCCGGTGACCTCGAGGTGCTGATCGACTTCCCCGCCGGCGAGGTGCGCCCGTACGCCGGCGAGGAGGTGCGCTACCGCTTCGAGATCGACCGTGCCCTCGTCGAGTCCGTCGTGGCCGCGCGGGCCGTCGACTGGAGCAACTCGCTGTTCCTGTCGTGCCGGTTCCGTGCCTGGCGCGACGGAGAGTTCAACGAGTGGCTCTACAACTTCTTCAAGTCGCTGTCGGTCGAGCGGATGCGCCGCACCGAGGCCGAGGCCGTGCGCCGCCTCAGGCCACCGACCGAGCAGGAGCCCGACATCGAGCTCGGCGACTGGGTCGTGCAGCGGCGCTGTCCACACCGCAACGCGGACCTCGCCGTCTTCGGCGAGATCGAGGGCTGCACGCTCACGTGCACGCTGCACGGCTGGCGCTTCGACCTGGAGAGCGGCCGCTGCCTCACCGCCGCCGACCACAGCCTGCGCGTCCGCCGCCGCGACCCGTCTGCGTGAGCGATCAGACGCGCGCCGCGACAGATCGCTGACACAGAGCCGCGCCGGTCAGGCGGGGAACTCGCCGTGGACCCAGACGGGCATGCGCATCGGCATCAGGCCGGCCTCCCAGATGAAGTCCATCGCCGGGACCGAGACGCGCACGCAGCCGTGGGACGCCGGGTAGTTCGGCACGTGGTTGGAGCCGTGCACGGCGACCCCGCCCACGAAGTACTTCGGGCGGTAGATCTTGCCGAGGTCGCCCTCCCACCAGCCCTCGGGCCGCTCCCGGTTGACGTGGTGCAGCCCGTTGGGGGTGATCGCGACGCCGCGCTGGATCTCTCCGGGCGTGTTCTGGTCCTCCTCCTCGTACGGCTGCCCGTTGGCCGTGGAGGTGTTGAAGATCCACTGCGTCTTGCCGTCGACGACGAAGAACAGGAGCTGCTTGGTCTTGTCGACCTCGACGAGCGTGCCCGCATCGGCGGTCGCCCGGGCCTGCTCGGTGGCGCTCGACAGGGCGGCCGCGGTCGCCTCGTCGACGGACCCGGTGGCCGGGAGCCCGGCGTACTTCTGGAACGCCATCACGGCCTGTGTGGTGGTCAGCCCGTACTGGCCGTCGATCGCCCCGACCCAGAAGTTGAGATCCTGGAGCCGCTGCTGGACGCGCCGGGTGGCCTCGCCGCTGCTCGTGCCGACGGCGGGGAGCGGCTCGATCGGCTCGATCGGTTCGATGTTCCACGGGCCCGGCGGCAGCGTGGCCGTGGGCAGCGTCGTGGTCGTCGTGGTGGTCGTCGGCGCGGCGGTCGTCGTCGGCGCCTCGGTGGTCGCGGGGGCGCTCGACGCCGGTGCCGGCGGCTCGGTCACCTCGGTGCCGCCGGTCGGCGGCGCGGCCGCCTCGGCCTCGGCGCCGCCACCGCTGCCACCACTGCACGCGGCGACGGCGGGGAGGGCGAGGGCGACGAGGGCGGTCAGGGTCACGCGCGCGCGTCCCATGACGTTGCCTGCGGTGACCACCGGCGGTGAGGCTACCAGCGCGCCGCGGGCGGACGGCCGACCCTCGCCGCGCCGCGGCGCGACGTCACACCTCGACGGGGAACGGGAGCTCGAACCAGATCGTCAGGCTGTGCTTCACGCCGCGGCGCAGCGACGCGGCCTCGTGGGGATGGGTCACGAGCGACGGCCAGGCGAGCAGGGCGCCGACCGGGACGTCGCGGTTGTCGACCCCCTGGCGCGGGAAGCGCAGCTCGGCACCCTCGTAGCCGTCGTTCAGCTTCACGGCTGCGGACACCTGGGCGACGTCGTGGTGCTCGCGCAGCGACTCCTGCTCGCCCGGCGCGTAGCGGATGACGAACGCGTCGCGCAGGCCGTGGTAGTCGATGAGCGGCCACACCTGCTGCAGCTGCGGCCAGATGCGCACGCCGAGGTCCCGCTCCACGGCCTGGTACAGCGCCGGGCTGATCGCGGCCAGCGAGACCTCGTGGCCGGGCACCGGGTCGTCGGGGTCGGGGGCGAACCCGACGAGCTCCGCGGCGCGGATGACCGCCCGGCAGAACTCGGGCGTCCAGAACGGCACGACGAGCAGCTCGGGTCCGATCACCTCGACGCCGGTGCGCTCGTCCATCGCGCCCTGGTAGCCGAGCACACGGGCGAGATCGTCGAGCCCGTCGGCGTCGTCGGGGGCAGGTGGCGGCGTCACGCCCAGGATCGTTGCAGGTCGGCCAGCGGGACCGGGGAACGACCGCGGGCCGCGACGCGGGCGAGGTCGAAGTCGTCGAGCAGCTCACCGGCGGTGACGGCGGTGCCCTCGGGCACGAGCCCCAGCGAGGCGGCGAGCGCGCCGACGATCCGCTCGACGGGCACGCCGGCGAGGTCCTCCAGCGTGACGGCACCGTGGCGCTTGGCGAGGCGTTCCCCGTCCGTGCCGACGACGAGCGGCACGTGCACGTAGGTCGGCGTCGGCAGCCCGAGCAGGCGCTGCAGGAGGATCTGACGGGGCGTGGAGCCGAGGAGGTCGTCGCCGCGGACGACCGTGGTCACGCCCTGGGCGGCGTCGTCCACGACGACGGCGAGGTTGTACGCGGGCACGCCGTCGTTGCGGCGCAGCACGACGTCGTCGGGCACCGCCGTGTACGAACCGGCGAGGCCGTCCTCGACGGTGATCGGCTCGGCCGGTGCCCGCAGGCGCAGCGCCGCCGGTCGCTCGCGCCGGCGTGCCGCCCGCTGTGCCGCGGTGAGGTCGCGGCAGGTGCCCGGGTACGTCAGGTCCGGTCCGTGCGGCGCCCGGGCTGCCTCACGGATCTCGCGCCGCGTGCAGTAGCACTCGTAGGTCAGCCCCTGCTCGGTCAGCGCGTCGATCGCCGCGTGGTAGCGGTCGAAGCGCTCGCTCTGGCGGACGACCGGGCCGTCCCAGTCGAGCCCGATCGCGGCGAGGTCGGCGAGCTGGCGGCGCTCGTGCTCGACGGAGGAGGTGACGCGGTCGAGGTCCTCCATGCGCACGAGGAAGGGCTCGCCGTTCGCCCGGGCGAGCAGCCAGGCGAGCAGCGCGGTGCGCAGGTTGCCGAGGTGCAGCGGGCCGGTGGGCGACGGGGCGAAGCGTCCGGTCACAGTCCCGCAGTCTCGGGGACGCGACGAGATCGCGCGCGTACCGTGATCCCGATGCTGGACCCGGGATTGCAGCTCGACCGCGCGGCGCGCATGGCGCTGATCCTCGAGCGCGACGGCGCCGAGTGCGTGTGGTGCCGCCGTCCCGTCGACGTCGGCCTGGTCGCCGCCACGACGGACCACGTCGTCCCCCGGATCAAGGGCGGTCCGAGCTGGATCGAGAACGAGGTCGCCGCCTGCAGGCGCTGCAACGGCGAGCGCGGCCACCGCACGCCGGGTGAGTGGATCGACGAGTGCGAACGGCGCGGCTGGGAGCCGAACGTGGCCGCGATCGTCCGCGCCCTCGAGTCGCTGCTGGCGGCGATCGAGGTGCGCGGCGGGCAGCGCCGGGCGCGTGCCTACGCGACGACGCAGCTCCGGCGCCTCCGGCCCCGGACGGGGCCGACCTAGGCTCGTGCCCATGCACTGTCATTCGTGCGGGACGGAGGTCCGCGAGGGACAGAAGTTCTGCTCGGAGTGCGGTGCGTCGCTGCGCGGGGTCGCCGACGTGACGGGCGAGATCCCCGTGATCCGCCCCGGCGACCCGCCGCCGGACGAGGCGGCGACGGCGCAGCTGGCGGCCGTGCCGGCCGCCACGCCTCCCCCGTCGGCGTCACCCGGCGAGGACCGCACGGCGCCGCTGCCGGTCACCGAGGACCGCACGGTCCCGTTGCCCGCCACCTCGGTCGCCGCGGGGGAACCGACCGGCGGGATCGCCGCGCGCACCCGCCCGAGCACTGATCTGCACATCGTCGAGGCGACCGAGCCGACCGCGCTCCCGGTGGCCGAGCGCACCGCAGAGCTGCCCGTCGGCCACCCTGCGGTCGTCACCCGGGAGCAGGCGCCGGTCGCGCCGCCTCCGGCATGGCAGGCGACGCCGGCGGCGCCGGACGCCCACCGCCGGTTCCGGTTCCGGCGGCTGCTCGTGGTCGCCCTGCTGGCGTGCGCGGCAGCGGTCGCTGCCGCGCTCCTCACCGTGATCCGCATCGACCCGGCACCCGACGGGCTGAGCCCGGACTACCGGGTCAACGACTTCGGCACGAACAACACCGTCGCCGCCCTGCTCGCCGGCGGGGCGATGGTGCTCGGCGCGCTCGCGTGGTGCGCCGGGTTCCGCTGGGGTGCCGGCCTGGCCGGGGGCGCCGGCGCGTCGCTCGCCGGCTGGGCCGCGCTCGTCGTCGGCGCCGCCGAGTGGCGCCTCGATCTCGCCGGACCGGACGCCGACGCCACCCGCAGCCTGGGCTTCTGGGCGCTGGTGGCCGCCGGCGGGCTCGGGGTGCTCACGCTGCTCGGCTCGCTCGCCGGCGCCGGCCGCGACGGGCGCGCCGGGCTCGATCCGTGGATCGCCGCGCTCGCCGCGGTCTCGTTCGTGGTCGCCGCGGGCGGCCCGCTGATCCCGCAGCAGTCGGCGGACTGGGACGCCAACTGGACGGGGAACAACCCGGCCGGCCTGCCGACGGCGTTCTTCGTCGGGCGCCTCGTGCAGCTGGGCCTGATCCTCGTCTGCGGGGTCGTGGGCTGCCTGCTCGTGCGGCGCTGGGGGTTGGGCCTCGCCGTCGGCGGCGGCCTCGTCGGCGGCTGGCTCGTCGGGACGGCGGCGACGGACCGCACCGACAGCCCGATCGGTCCGGGCTACGCGAACCCGCCGTTCTCGGTGATCGAGCCGCACGCCGTCACCGTCGTCGGCTTCGCGCTCGCCGGGTTCTTCTGCCTCGTGGCGATCGTGATGGCGCTCCTCGACGCCGGGCGTTAGACCGACGCGGGTGGGAGGGTCTGTCAGACTCTCCCCATGGGGATCATGGACAAGGTCCGGGGGCTGCTGAAGGGCCGCGAGCGGCAGGTCAAGCGGGGGATCGACACCGCGTCGAACAAGGTCGAGCGCACGGTCGGCCCCACGCACGCTCGCCACGTCGACGCCGCCTCGCAGAAGGCCAAGGAGGCCGTCGACAAGCTCGCCCGGGAGGGTGGCGACACGCCGCAGTCGGCACCGCCGGCGCCGGGGACGACCGCCGACCAGCCGAGCGCCGAACCGACGCAGGATCCGCCGGCGAGCTGAGGCCGGACGCGCCGACGCGGCGCCACCGTGCGCCGTTGCACCGTGGCACCGCGTCGCCGACGGGCGAGCTCAGTCCTTGCCGGTGAGCTTGTCCTTGACCTTGTCGACGGCCTGCTTCACCTTGCCGGAGGTCTCGTCGATCTTGCCCTCCCGCTTGAGGTCACGGTCGTCGGTGAGGTCGCCGACCGCTTGCTTGACGCGACCCTTGGCCTCGTCACCTGTTCCGCTCACGAGCGCTCCTTTCGCTGCCGCAACGGTGCGGCACGACGCGCCTGCCCGCAGCCGCCCGGGGGCAAACGCCGGTTGCAGCCCGATTGCAGCCACGGTGCCCGACACTCTGTGCCTGTGCCGCACATCCGGGCGGGGGATGCGCTGGCGCTCGACCGCCGAGAGGGACGCCGGCGGGGACTCACGTCCCCTGAGGTGGGCGGCCGACGGGCGGTGCCACGACGGCAGTGACGGGCGGATCCACCGTCGTCGTGGCACCGACCCAGACGAACCACGCCGCCTGCAGCAACGTCCCCGGCGCGGCGAACACGCCGAAGGCGTGATCGGCGAACCACCCGAACTGGAGCAGGGTGCACGCGACGGCCGCTGCGCCGAGCCAGGCGACGCGGCGCAGTCCGCCGATGCGCCACCACACCGCCGTGCAGATCGCCGTCGTCGCGGCGAGCGCGCCGATGCCGACGAACCAGCTCGTGTCGCCGAGCGCGTGCATCGTGGTCGCCGCCCGCACGAGGTCGGGATCCAGCGGGGGCGGCGTGACCTGGTCGGCGAGGTGGGCACCGAGCACGCCGTGGAACACCCCGCTGGCGACGAGGGATCCCGCCGCGATCGCCAGCAGCCCGCCCACCGCGTCGGCGGCGACCGCCTGCCGGGCGCGGATGGCCCGCACGAGTCTCGGTCCGCCGACGGTCAAGAGCGCCTGCTGCGCGATCAGGATCGCGTTGGCGGCGATCCACATGCCGCGCCGGTCGGCCACGTCCACGAGCAGCTCGTCGGGGGACGGCACACCCAGGTGGATGACCAGCCCGATGAAGCCCGTGACGACGAGCCAGGCCGCCCCGTAGACGACGAGTGCGACGCGCGGCACACGGTTCACCCCGCCCACCTCCCACCGGTCAGGATCGTTCCGTGATCAACGAACCGCTCGACGCAGAGGGGGTCCGCGCGGTCATCGCGATCCCCGACCCCGTGCTCCGCAACCTCTGGATCACGCAGTCCTACTTCGACCTCAACCAGCGACTGCAGCGCGCCGTCGGTGGCGCCGACCTCACGTGGTGCGGCTTCGCCGTGTGGGCATCGGGGACCGCCGGCCTGTCGATCCGGGGCGAGGAGCTGCCGGCCATCGTGCGCGACCTGCTCGGCGAGCACGGCGACGACGTGGACGCCGTCGACCGGCGGACCGCACCGCTGCGCGCCGTGGGCGCGGCCGACCGGTTGTCGCCCGAAGCAGTCCTCGCGGCGGTGCGCGAGGCGGTCGCCGAGGTCAGCCGCCACATCGCCCACGGCAACACGCTCGTCTACGCCGAGCTCGCCCCGCTGCTGGTCGCCTTCGCCGAGCGCTGCGAGTCCGCCGACCCGACGACGCTCGGCCCCGACGAGCTGGTCGAGCTCCTGACGAAGGCAGCCGGGCACCGGCCGCACGCCGACCTCCTCGGCGCGTTCGAGTGGTGGCGCCGGGCGGTCGTGGCGTCCGACGATCGCACCCGCGCCTTCGCCGTCCTCGCGGCGAACGTGCTCGCCGTCTCCCACGAGCAGCGCCGGCTCCAGCACGACATCCGTGCGGCGATGGATGCCGGGCTGCTGACCGCGCACCAGGTGATCGACAAGCTGCTGCCGTCCTGGACGCCCGTCCTGCTCGATCGGCTGGTCGCCGCGATCGTCGGCCAGCCGCTCCAGCGGATCGTGCGGCGCGTCTGGGAGCGGGTCACGACCCAGCTCCTCATGACGTTGCACGTGCCCGGCGCGGTGTTGCACCTGCACCGGGATCTCCCGCCGTTGCCGGACGGTGCCCAGTGGCCCCCGGTGCTCGCCGAGATCCCGGACGAGCCGGACACGATCGCCGAGGCGGTGGCCGTCTACCGGCAGTGGGATCGCACCGGCGGCACCGGCAAGTACAGCGGCGCCCGCGACTGGGCGGTGCTGGCCCAGCGGATGAACTACATCGTCAACCTGTTCCGGTCGCGTCAGCGCGACGCGTCGCTGTGCGCTCACCCGTTCACCGACGAGCAGCTCGCCGCCATGCGCCGCGGGATCGTCCCGCCCGGACCGCTGCTACCCGGCTGTTGACCGCGGCGAGCTCGGGCACCCCACCGAGCGAGTCGGGGATCCGGAACGGCACGCGCTCGCCCTTGCGGTCGGCGAGCAGCAGCCCTTCGAGCATGGCGCGCCCGAGCCGCCGGCTGAGCCAGCGGGGGATCGGGTCGAAGCGACGACCGAGCGACATGATCCGCGTGAGCACGACCAGCAGCGAGATCACGTGATCCGTACCGCGCGGGGTGGGGATGCCGATCATGTCCGCGACGCGGTCGCCGATGTATCGCCGCGCCATCGCCGGTGCAAGTGCATCGATCCAGCGCGGCAGGCGACCGTCGAGCAGCCCGAACAGCACCCGCGTGAGCTCCTGACCGACCGCAGACGGCTGCTGCTGGCGGGAGAAGATCGCCTCCTGCAGCCGGCGCGCCTCGGCGAGGTCGCGCGGCAACAGCTCCTCGCGGATGCCGAGAACGTGGCCAATCACGGTCCACAGGTGCAGGAAGTCCTCGGCGTCGCGCGCCGACACCTCGACGCCGCTCTTCACGAACGCGTCGAGAACGACGGTGGTGAACGTGAGCAACGTGCCGGCGAGGTCCTCCTGGTTGACCGGACGACCCCACGACGCGGCCCAGATCGGCCGGACGGGCAGCACCGACGGGTCCGCGTCCGCCGGGTGGTCGACACCCCGCTGGTGATCGATGAGCCAGCGCACCGCGGCGTGCATCAGCCGGACGTGCAAGATGCGGTCCACCGCGTGCCCACCGGGGCCGAAGCTCCCTGGAGCGGTGACGTCCATCAGGAACTGGGCGGTCTCGTTCAGGCGACGTCGCGCGTCGTTCGCGAGGCGCGCCGTCAGCCACAGCACGTGCACCCCGCGCGCTGCCGCGTAGGCGCTCGGCAGCGACGCCAGGTACAGCGCCGTGAACTGGTGCAGGGCCCAGTCGCTGAAGAAGTCCTGGCCCCGCGCCATCCGCCGCTCGTCCGCCCACGGTGGCAACGTGCCCGCCGTGCGCAGGAACTCGGCGATCTCCGGGACGCGCTCCTCGGGTGGGAGCTGGAGGTGCTGCACGAGCGAGTGCACGAGGGCACCTGCGTCGTCGCCCTGACGGGCACGGAAGTACGCGGCGACGGCGCGGTCCGCCGGCTCGTCGGCCACCGTGCGCCAGTGATCCAGGGTCTCAGGGGTCCAACGTTGCGCGATCATCGAGTTGCCAACCACTCGTCGTGACGCCGCAGGAGCCGGCGCTGACCGGTCGCCTCGGCGAGGGCGAGCGCGTCGCGCTCGGCATCGGCGCCCTCCGGCCGACCGCTGGCCAGGAGCCACTCGGCGCGGGTCAGGCGCAGGTATGGCTCCCAGAGCCGCTCATCGGTCTCCTCGAGCAGGGCGAGGCCGGCGTCGAGACGGGCGATGCCCTCGTCGATGCGCCCGTACTCGCACAGGCGCGCGCCGAGCAGGCCGAGGAAGTACGGCTTGGTCTGCACCGTCGTGCTGTCGTCGACGGTCTCGGCCATCATCGCCAGCCCGGCCGGGTCGTCGGCGGCGATCGCCCAGCCCAGCAATGCCTGGGCCCAGCTGAACCAGAAGTCGCTGCCGAGGTCCATCGCCAGCGACCACACGGGGGCGACGGCTTCGCGCACCGTGCTCGGCCGGTCGGCGAGCTGGTCGGCCATCGCCGTGGTCGCAGCGACGAGGCAGCGCGTGTAGCCGTCCTCCGCCGGGACGACCGCGCGCGCCCGGTCGAGGAGTGGGGGCACGTCGTCGATGCGGTCCTCGAAGCAGGCGACGAGGCCGAGCAGGGACCACATCGCACCGACGGCCCGGGCGCCGACGGCGCCGTGGTCGCCGAGCTCCTCGAACAGCGCCGCGGCGCGCTCGAGCGCCTGCGTGCCGAGGGCGAGCCGACCGCGCCACACGTGACAGGCGCCGAGGAAGTGGAAGGCGAAGGCGGTGGAGAGATCGTCGCCGGCGTCGAGCGTCGCGTCGACGAGCCGCTCTGCGACCTCGGTCGCGGTGCGGAAGTCGCCGCGCTCGTGGAGCGCGCTGATCTCCATGATGTCGAGCACCAGCCGCTGCCCGAGATCGTCGGCTCCGACGCCGGCGCGACGCGCCTCGGCGATGACGCCGAGCAGCTCGGCATCGCCGTGGTTGATGCCCTGGAGCCCGACGGCGAGGTTGATGAGCGCACGGCGACGCGTGTCGCCGCCGTCGGGCGCCTCACCCAGGGCGTCGAGGATCTCGACCGATCGGCGGGCGTGGTGGATCGCCTCGCGCAGGCGGGCCCGCCGGATCGCCTCACCGCTCGCCCGCCGCCACGCGACCGCCGCGTCGAACGGCCGACCCGCCGCCTCGAGGTGGAACGCGAGGCGCTCGGGCGGGGCGCCCTGCTTCGTCATCGCCTCGGCGATCGTCGCGTGCAGCGCAGTGCGATCGGCGCGCAGCATCGACTCGTACGCCGTCTCGGCGATCAGCGCGCTGGCGAAGCGATAGTGACCCTGCTCGGCGCGCAGGATCCCGGCCTCGACGAGCGCGTCCAGGTCGGCCCTCCTGGTGCTCTCGTCGAGGACGTAGGCCACCTCGTGGGCGCTGAACGACGGGCCCAGCACGGCGAGCCGCTGGGCCGCGGTGCGCGCGCCACCGGCACGGTCCAGCGACGACATCAGCGAGTCGTAGAGCGACGTCGGCACGCTGGTCGACGAACCCTTCTCCAACACCCCGCGCGTCAACGCCTGGATGAACAGCGGCACGCCACCGGAGCGGTCGGCGATCTCGTTGAGCGTGTCGAGCCGGAGCCGGCGGTGCCCTGCGATCGACGCCGCCAGATCGCGCGACGTCGCCCGGTCGAGCGGGCCGAGGGCGATGCGCGGCACCGTCTCCCCGGCGAACTCCATCGGCTCGGTGGCCCGCGACGTGAGCAGCAACATCCCCGTGGCCAGGTGCTCCGGCAGTGCGTCGAGCACGTCGAGCGTCGAGGGATCCGCGGCATCGACGTCGTCGACCACGAGCAACGGGTGGCCGTCGCCGAAGCGCTCGTCCAGCGCCCGCAGCACCATGCGCGTCGTCGGCTCCCCACCGCTGTCGAACAGCTCGGGCGCGAGCGGTCGGAACGGGTGCAGCGGCGTCGCGTGATGCCGCCGGTCGCAGAAGATCCAGATGGCCCCACCGAGATCGCGGGCGAAGCGCTCGACGAGCGCCGTCTTGCCGATGCCCGCCGGACCGCTCACGACGACGGGCACGAAGTGCGTGCGCGACCGCTCCGCCAGGGAGCGCAGCTCGGCCATCGCCGCGTCCCGGCCGAACAGGCCGTCGGGCGCGGCGACGTCGTGGCCGGTGTCGAGCAGGGCACCGGCCACGGTCAGCCCCGGATCCATCACGCTCGAGCGCAGCTCGACCACCTCGGCGACCGCCGCCGCGGTCGACTCGCCGAGCACGACCTCGCCCGGCGCGGCGAGCGCGCGGAGGCGCGCCGCTGCACGCACCGGCTCTCCCGCCACGCCGCCGAGTGCACCGTCACCCTCGTCCTCGACGACCACGACACCGGTCTCCACCCCGACGCGGACGATCACCCGCTCGTCGGCGAGGTCCCGCGCCGCCACCGCGGCGATCACGGCCCGCTCGGCGGCCCGCTCTGCCGAGGGGTAGCCGAAGCACGCCGACAGCCCCTCGGTCCCCTCGGCGAGCACGACGCCGCCGCGCTCGACGATGCGCGAGCGCACCGAGCGGCGCAGCGGGGCGAGCAGGGCCAGCTCGACCTCGGGGTCGACGGGCTCGTCGGCGGCGACGGCGAGCTCGATGGACACGACGGTGACCCGGCGTCGCTGGCGCTGCACCGTCGGGTGCACGCTGACCGGGCCCGCCGTCGGCATTGGCAGGTCGTGGCGCAGGATGCGGCTCTCGAGCTCGCGCAGTGCTGGGCCGGGCTCGAGGCCGAGCTCCTCGCCGAGCCGGCGCCGCAGGGCGCGGAAGGTCGCCAGCGCGTCGGCCTGCCGGCCGGCCCAGTACTGCGCCGTCATCAACTGGGCGGCGAAGCCCTCGTGCAGCGGGTTGGCCTCGACCACCTGCTCCAGCTCGGGGATCACGTCGCGCGGGCGCAGGCGGATCTCGCGCTCGAACAGCTCGTGCATCGCCGCCAGCCGCCGCTCGTCGAGGTGCACCGCGCTGGGGATCAGCTCGGGGCACTCGCGCAGGTCGCCGAAGGCGTCGCCGCGCCAGCGCGACAACGCCGCGCGCAGCCGGGCGATCGCCCGCTCGTCGTCGGCGTCCTCGGTGGCGGCGCGCACCTCGGCCTCGAACTCGTCGGCGTCGACGGGCACGAGCTCGGGATCGAAGCGGTAGCCGGCCGCCTCGCTGCGGATCGCGTCGGCGTGATCGCCGAACGCCCGGCGCAGGCGCGTGACGTAGACCTGGATGGTCTTGCGCGGGCGCGCCTGGGGACCATCGGGCCACAGGCCGTCGATGAGATCGTCGAGCGGCACGACCCGCCCGCGTCGGGCGGCGAGCAGCCCGAGCACCAGGCGCTGCTTGGGCCCACCGAGGGCGATCCTGCTCCCACCCGCGCGGAGCTCCAAGGGACCGAGGACTGCGAGCTCCACCGGTGTGCAACATAAACCCGCGCGTCAATCCGCGCCGGGGCCCAGCCCGTTACGAACTGATGACAACGCGGCGGGCGCGCCTACTCGATCAGCAGGCCGAAGAACACGAACTCGGTGCGCCGGTTGAGCGCCAGCGCCGCCTCGCTGTCGTCGAGGGTCAGCAGGTCGTTCTCACCGACGGCACGCGACTGGAGCCGTGACGGCTCGATCCCCTTCGAGACGAGGTACGTGAACACGGCACGGGCCCGGGCGTCGGACAGCGCGTAGTTGGCCAACTCGTTGCCCCGCTGATCGGCGTGCCCGATCACCAGCGCCGAGATGTGCGGCAGCGCCTGCATGATCGTCACCACCCGGTCCAGCTCGGCGGCGTGCTCCGGGGTGATCTCCGCACTCCCCGACGGGAAGCGCGTCGAGGTCAGCTCGACGACGCGGACGCCCACGTTGCGCGGCACGGCGGGGTTGATCGTCACCTCGTCGACGACCTCGTCCGCCTGCCCCGGCTTGGCGTTGGCCCGGGCGAGCGCCTCCAGTCGCTCCCTCGCCGCCTCGTCCGGCACCTGGCCGCGGATCGTGATCCGGTTGGTGTCGAAGATGGCGACGACCCACTCCGGGGTGCCGTCCGGCAACGTGGCGTAGGTCGCCGGCGTGGTCGTCGTCGGCGCCACCGTGGTCGTGGTCGGCGCTGCGGTGGTCGTCGGTGCCGCCGTGGTCGTCGTGGCCCGGACGGTGGTCGTCGCCTCCGGTGAGGTCGTGGCCGACGCGTCCGGCTCGCTCGTGGCGACCGCCGCCGCCAGGGTCGTCTCCTCGGCGGTGGACGCGACCGGGTCACTCGTCCCTGTGCCGATGCTGCCGTTCCCGGATGTCGAGGCACCGGCACGCGCCGTCGGTGCGTCCTCGTCGCCGCTCACCGCCCGATAGGCGAAGAAGCCCGCCGCGGTCATCGCCAGCACGCCGATGACCATGACCAGCTTCCGACCGATCGAGGAACCGCCCTCGTCCTCGTCGTACATGTCCACGCTCCCTCTGATCCAGCAGGGGCGGACGAGATACGTCGAGCTTCACCCGATGCCCGCACGCCGACCCGCTGGCGCTGTCCCCCATCATCGCGCCGAGGGCAAGCGAGGTCGTAGTCGTGTGCCGCCGGCGCGGCGGCCCGCTGAGGGTCGCGAGCTCAGCGGGCGCCGCGCTGCGCCAGCACCGCTGCGAACGTCTTGACGACGATCCGCAGGTCGTGCGCCAGCGACCAGTTGTCGACGTAGTACAGGTCGAGGCGCTTGTACTCGTCGAACGTCGTGTCGGAGCGGCCCGACACCTGCCACATGCCCGTGATGCCGGGCAGCACCCGCAGGCGGTCGTGCAGGTCCTCGGTCCACTTCTCGACCTCGGAGGGCAGCGCCGGCCGGGGACCGACCACGCTCATCTCACCCCGCAGCACGTTCCAGAACTGCGGGATCTCGTCGATCGAGAGCTTGCGCAGGATGGCGCCGACCCTGGTCACCCGCGGGTCGCGCTCCATCTTGAACAGCGGGCCGTCCGCCTCGTTGTGCGCCATCAGCTCGGGCAGCCGCTGCTCGGCGTCGGCCACCATCGTGCGGAACTTGAGCACCTCGAAGAGCTCACCGTTCTTGCCGACGCGCGTCTGGCGGAAGATGATCGGCCCCGGCGAGCTGCGCTTGACGGCGATCGCTGCGGGGATCGTGATCGGCAACGTGACGATGAGCGCCACGATCGAGAACGTGATGTCGAACACCCGCTTGGCGACCGCACGCCAGCCGCCGCGCTCCACCTGCTCGACATAGATGAGCGTCCGGCCGTCGAGGTCCTGCGCACGGAAGCGCACGATGTCGATGTCGCGCAGGCCCGACGAGAGGGCCACGTGGTAGCCGGCGTCGGTCAGGTCACGCGTCAACCGGTTGACGGTCTCGGACTCGACCGAGGACAGCGAGATGAGCACGCCGGTCGCACCGGTCTCCTCGAGCACCCGCTCCGTGTCGGGGATGTCGCCGAGCACCGTCACGCCACCGCGCATCCCGATGTCGTCGGGGCCGACGAAGCCGACGACCCGGTACCCCAGGTGCGGCGCCCGCTGCGCCGCGTGCAGCAGCCCGATCGCGTCGGCGTCGGTGCCGACGATCACCACCGGCCGGCAGATGTCACCGGCTCGGCGCAGCTTGTTGAAGATCCGTCGCGCGACCGCCCGCTCGATCGCCATCCCCACCACCACGAAGGCGAAGAGGAGGCCGACCCACAGACGGGAGAGGACCTTGAACTGGAAGACGAAGGCGACCGCCACGATCACGCCGATGGCGACCAGCGCGGCGTTGAAGATCCGCCGCAGCTCCTCGGTCGCCCGCTCCACCGCCCGCGCCTGGTACAGCTTGTTCATCGAGAACGACACCGTCCAGACCGGGAAGGTCAGGAAGGCCAGCACCAGGTGGCGTCGCTGCACCCCCAGCTCGGCGTCCGATCGCATCAACGCCTGGATCGCGAACGCCATCACGATCGCCAGCGCGACCACGAGGGCGTCCGCCGCGATCAATCGGTTCCTCAGCGTCGTCGGCGCGATCCGACGACGAACCTCTACTCGTTCCGTGGTCGGCGTTTCGATGCCCGCCGCCGACGCACGACCGCCCGTCATGCTGCCCGCAAGTTTCAATTTTCCGCCCGTTTCGTCCACAGTCACGTTACTGAAGGCAACGTGCGCCTGCAATCCGGCTGCAGCGCCGGATCGTCGACTGCACGTCGCCGTCCTGTGACCCGGCCGACAGCCTGCCATCGTTCGCGTGTGAACCGCGTGGAATTTCCGCGGCTCCACCCGCGAGGGCGTCAGGCCGTTAGCGTCGTGGCTCGCCGTGGGGTCACGGGAGGGACACTTGCAGCCGATCGACACGGACCGATCTCGACGCCCGCGCGTCGCCTTCATCCTCGAGCACACGCTCGGGCACATCACGCACGGTGCCAACCTGCAGCGGCTCGTCGGCGCCGATCCGACGATCGAGCCGGTGTTCGCCTCGATCCCCTTCGACGCCACCGGGTGGGCCGGGCGCCTGCCCGGCTACCGGAACTGGACGGTGCGCGCCGGGCTGCGCGCCCGCCGCGCGCTGCGCGCGATCCGGCACGGCGGCCCCGTCGACGCGCTGTTCGTGCACACGCAGGTCCCGGCGATCCTGCTGCAGGACCGGTTCCGCCAGCAGCCGACGGTCGTGTCGCTGGACGCGACGCCGCGGCAGTACGACGAGCTCGGTGAGCACTACGGCCACGAGGTCGGGGCGTCCGCGGCCGAACGCCTCAAGTGGCGCGCCAACGTGCGCTGCTTCCGGCGCGCCTCGGCGATCGTCACCTGGGCGCACTGGACCAAGGCCGGGCTGGTCCGCGACTACGAGGTGCCCGCCGACAAGGTGGTCGTCATCCCACCCGGGGTCGACCTCGAGCTCTGGACCGCGCCGGAGCGGGCGCCACGGGCGCCGAGCGAACCGCTGCGCGTGCTGTTCGTCGGCGGCGACCTCGAGCGCAAGGGCGGCCTGCACCTGATCGACGCGGTCAGCCGCCTGCGGGCCGACGGGGCGGACGTCGAGCTGGATCTCGTGACCCGTGACGACCCGCCGCGTGCCGACGGCGTCCGCGTGCACCACGGGCTCACGCCCAACTCACCGGAGCTGATCGAGCTCTACCGACGCGCCCACGTGTTCTGCCTGCCGACGCTCGGCGACTGCCTCCCGATGGTGCTCTCCGAAGCCGGCGCGACGGGCCTGCCGCTCGTGTCCACGGACGTCGGCGCGATCAGCGAGATCGTGCAGGAGGGTGACTCGGGCCTGCTCGTGCCGCCCTCCGACCCCGCTGCCCTGGCTGCTGCGCTGCGCCGGCTCCACGACGACGAGGCCCTGCGCCAGCGCCTCGGTGAAGGTGCATCGCGCATCGTCGCTCGCGACTTCGACGCGGCGGCGAACGCGCGCCGGCTCGTCGAGCTGCTGGGCGAGGTCGCCGGCACGCGCCGCGCCACGGGCTGACCGCCGCCGCGTCACGGCCGCACCGGTACAGTCGCCGCGTCCGAGGACGCGAGGGAGGGACCATGACCGCCGAGGGCCGGGCCGCGACGTACCGGGAGCGGACGCTCGCCCGCATCCGTCCGTACACGCCGGAGGATCGCGAGGACTTCGTACGCTTCCGCCGCAGGACGTTCGGCGACGAGGCGCTGATCGCCCGCCCCGAGTACACCCAGTGGCTGTACGAACGAGCGCTGGACGGCGATCGCCCCGCCGCGTGGCTGTACCGCGCCGACAGCGGCGTCGAGGGCTTCCAGGGGATCATCCGCACCGAGGTCTTCGTGGCCGGCCGGCCGTTCGACGCGGCGTGGGCGGCCGAGGTGTTCGTCAGCCCTGCGTTCCTCCTGCGCGGCGTCGGCGCGGTGCTCGCCGAGATCGCCCGGGAGCAGGCCGACGTGCTCCTCGCGTTCGAGGTGACCGAGGCCGCCAAGCGCGGCTTCCTGCGCACCGGCTGGTCCGACCTCGGCGACGTCCGGCTGAACGTCAGACCGTTGCGGACGGCGGTGCTCGCCGCGGCCCGGGGCAAGCAACTCGACCGGCGCGCGGCGACGGCCCTCGACCTCGCCCTCCGCGCCGAGGAGGAGGCCGCGCGGGGTGCGGCGGCCGGGTTGCGCGCCCGCTTCGTCCGCACCGATCGCTTCGACGAGCGCGTCGACGCGCTGTGGCAGCGCGTCGCCGCCGAGTACCCGGTGATCTGCAAGCGCGACGCGGCGACGTTGAACTGGCGCTTCGCCGAGGCGCCGGAGCGCGGCAGGTACCACTGTCACCAGCTCGAGCGGGGCGACGAGCTGCTCGGCTACGCCGTGCTGCGCCACGGCGAGCACGGGGGCGTGCGCGGCGGGTGGATCGCCGACTTCCTCTGCACGCCGCGGGTGGCGCCGCTGCTCTTGAACCTGTGCTCGCGCACGCTGCGCGACGAGGGCCTCGACGCGGTCTACTGCATCCAGCCGTCGCGGCGGCTGGAGCGGGCGTTCACGCTCAGCGGGTTCCGGCCGCGGAGCACGGGATGGCCGCTCATGGTCCATGCCGGTTCGCTGCCCCGACGCGAGCGCGACCTCCTCACCGACGCCGGCAACTGGTTCCTCACCGCCGCCGACAGCAACGTCGACCGGCCCCGCGACGGCATCGTCTACGCCGTCTGACGCCACCGCGAGCACACCGCCCCGACGAGACCGCGATCCGGCGCCGGCGACGGAGCGTTAGCGTCCAGCATCGTGCGCCGGACCTCGCTGACGTTCCTCCTCCTCGCCGCCTCGCTGGCCGCGGTGGGCTGCTCGGACGACGACAGCGGGGCAGGAACGACGGCGGCGAGCGGGCCGGTGAGTGCGGCGACCGACGGGACCCCGGTCGCCACCCGGGCACCGGACGAGTCGACGCCCGACACGGGCACCGGCACCGAGCCGACCGATCCCGGCACGCCGGACGGCACGCTGGTGCAGGTCACCACGACCACGCTGGCGCCGCCGCCGTCGGTCGCCGTTCCCGAGGACATCCCGACGGAGCTGGTGGTCACGACGCTGGAGCCGGGTACGGGTGAGCCCGCCGTGCAGGGCGACACGGTGCTGATGCACTACGTCGGCGTGCGCAGCGAGGACGGAGTCCGCTTCGACAGCAACTACGGCGGCGCCCCGCTCGCCGTCGTGCTCGGCGACGGGCAGGTCTTCCCCGGGTGGGAGCAGGGGCTGGTCGGCGCCCGCACCGGCGAGCGCCGGCGGATCGACGTGCCGGCCAGGCTCGCCTACGGCGAGGAGGGCCGCGGCGAGCTGATCCGTCCGAACGACGCCCTGACGCTCCTCGTCGACGTCCTCGCCGTCGTGCCCGGTGACCCGGATGCCGCCGTGTCCGAGGAGGACGTCCCGCTTCCCGACGCCCCGGTCAGCGAACCGGTCGTCGAGGACGTCCGTGCCGGGACCGGGGCCGCGCTCGAACCCGGCATGACGGCGACGTTCCACTTCGCGGTTGCGCGCGCCGACGACGGCACCATCGTCGAGTCGACCTGGGGCACCCGCCAACCCCAGACGATCGTCGTCCAGGAGACGGGCACCGTGCCCGAGTTCGCCACCCATCTGATCGGCATGCGCGTGGGCGGCCGCCGCGTGCTCACGCTGCCGAGCGACCCTGCCGCGGGCTTCGACCCGCCGACCGACATCGTCGTCGTCGCCGACCTGCTCGCCGCGTGGACGCCCTGAGGGCGACCCGGCGCTAACGGACCCCGAGCGGCCCGGGCAACCGCCGCCGCACGCGCCGCACCATCTGCTTCTCGTCGTCGTCCAGCGGGCGCAGCAGCAGGAAGACCGTGACGAACACGACCGCCCCGACAAGCACGGTCACGGCGATGAACTGGTCCCGCAGCGGCCAGCACACCGCCACCATCACGGCGCCGGCGAGCAGGGACTTGACGGCCCGCTCCAAGGTCTTGCGCGACGCGAGGTTCGGTGCCAGCCGCCAGATGCCGACGGCGACCATCATCGACTCCGTCACCACGTAGGCGAGCGCGCCGCCGATGGCCCCGTTGTCGAACCGGTCGTGCGTCCAGGGCACGAAGATCAGGTCGAGCACGACCGTCATCGGAATGGCGACGAGCATCACCACGTTCCAGAACCGCTGCCGACCGACCGCGACGGCGTAGTAGCCGAGGAGGATGCTGAGGAACGTGAAGATCAGCACGACGCCGTAGACCGCGAGCACCGGTCCGGTGCCGTCGAACCTCGGGCCGAACAGCAGCGACGAGAGCTGGTCGGCGATGATCACGACGCCCAACCCGACCGGGACGGCGAGCAGCGTGAGGCCGTTGAAGCTGCGCTGCAACAGCACCTTGACCGCGTTCGGGTCCTCGGCGTGCGTGCGCGCGAGCACGGGGAACAGCGACGTCATGAGGATGCCGGGGACGAACAGGAACGTGCCGAAGAGCGAGTCGGCCGTGCCGTACCAGCCGATCTCGTCGCGCGTGACGAGGAACGACATGATCACGACGTCGGCCTGGTTGTAGACCACCCTCGTGACGGCGATGAGGAAGAACGGGGCCGCCCGCTTCACCGCCGCGCGCGCCGAGCGCAGCGACCAGTCGAGGGTGATGCGCACGAGCTTGCGCAAGGCGCGGTAGACGACCCCGAGGTACACGAGCGACGACACGACCGAGACGCACGCGATGACGCGGATGTCGTCGGTGACGATGACGACCGCAACGGTCAGGATCGTGCCTGCGAGCTTCAGGGCGACGTCGCCGGCAGCGGCCAGGTCGAGGCGCTCCAGGCCCGACAGCGCCGCGCGCGGGACGTCCCCGAGCGTCGTCACGAGCGTCCCGGCGCCGACGATGAAGCACAGCGTCAGCACCTCGGTCGGGTAGCCCACCGCGAACAGGAAGACGAGCAGCGGGATCCACGACAGGACGTAGGCGACCATCCGGATGACGAGCGGTGGACCCAACTCGACCCGACCGGATCGCTGTTCGCGCGCGACCTCCAGGGTGATCAGGGTCGGCGTGCCGAACGCGATGACGACCGACAGCACCGCCCAGATCGAGGTGGCGATGCGGTAGCCACCGATCGCCTCGGGGCCGACCCGGCGCGGCACGATCACGGTGACGATCGTCGACAGGGTCCACGTCACCGCCTGCGACGCCAAGAGCGCCGACATGTTGTGGAGCAACGACTTCCGCTTGGGCGGCTTCAGCTGCGGCGGCGACTGCGCGGCGTCGCCGCCGTCCGGCTCGCTGGCCCCGACGGCCGCTGGCGCGTCGGCGCCGGTGGCGGCGTCGATCGCATCGGCCGCGGCCGGATCGACCGCCGGGGTGGTGGGGCCGGGATCGCGTGGGGCCGCGTCAGACGGTTCGTCGGCCATCGCCCGCCCCGGTGCCACGCGCGCGCCAGTCTCCGCGCGTCATCCGGACCACCACGTCGGCGGATGCTACCCCTGCCCCTGTGCGGCGGGCTCGGCGAGCCACCGGTTGTGTACCGTTCTCGTCACATCGACCGCGCCTGCGTGGTCGCTCGCTCACCGCCGGAGGACCCGACGTCGTGCCCGCTCGCTCAACCGGTCTCGCTGCCGCGCCGAAGGTCGCGATCTTCGACGTCGAGCTGCCGACGGGCATCGCCTTCATCCGCTCCCTGGCCCGCGCCGGGGTGCCGTACCAGTGCTACAGCCACCTCCGCTGGCCCGTCGGGCGGGTGTCGCGGTTCGCCGGGCCCGTGAAGCCGGCGCCGTCCCCCGAGCGCGTGGACGAGTTCGTCGAGTGGCTCGACGCCGAGCACCGGCGCGGCGCGTTCCAGTTCGTCGCACCGACGTCGGACTACGTCAGCTTCGCCTGTGCCGAGGCCGCCGAGCGGATCCCGGGGTTCGTGGGGGTCGGCACCCCGTCGGAGGCGATCCGCCGCTGCCTGTTCAAGGACCGCTTCGCCGCGGCGATGGAGGCCGTCGGCTTCCCGGTGCCGGAATCCGCGACGCCCACCACGCTCGACGAGGCGCTGGCCGCGGCCGAGAAACTCGGCTATCCCGTGCTGCTCAAGCCGCGGTCGCACGCCGGCATCGGGATCGCCCGTGGCCGCGTCGCCACCTCACCGGACTCGCTGCGTGAGCTGTTCACGCCGTACCAGATCGGCCGGGGGCGCTCCCTGGCGATCGCCCACGACCCGGGGCTCGCGCTGCCGATGCTCCAGCGCTACCACCCGCCCGAGCGGACGACCGTCATCAGCCTGAGCGGCTGCCTCGACCGCGACGGTGAGCCGGTGTCGCTCAGCGCGTGTGCCAAGCACGGGCAGTGGCCGCGCCGACTGGGCACCGGGACGATCTTCGAGCCGCACCCGCTGCCGGCGTTCACCGAGTCGGCGATCGCCGCGGTGAAGGCGCTCCTCGAGCGCGGCATCTTCGAGCTCGAGGTGCTCGTGGACCGCGAGACGGGCGAGCACTGGGCGATCGACCTGAACCCACGCGCGTTCGGGCAGATCTCACTCGACGTCGCGCTCGGTCACGACCTGCCCGTGCTGTGGTACCGGGACATGTCCGGCTGCGACGTCACCGCCGCACCACCCCGGCGGCGCCCACCGGAGTACTGGCAGCAGGCCGTCCCCGTGCACACCGCCACCCTCCTGCGCGTGCTCCGCGGTCCAGGACGGCTCGCCGCGGCCAAGGAAGCGATCGCCCGCGCCGCTCGCCCGCACGTCGGTGCGGTGTACGACCATCGCGACCCGGCGCCGGGCCTGGTGTTCGCCTGGGCGATCCTGCGCAACCCGCGGCGACTCATCCGCACGATGCTCAAGGACACCGAGGCGGTCTGAGCCCCGATCGGGGGGCTCAGCCGGCGGCGTCGCCGGTTGCGCCCGCGTGCTCGCGGTCCCCGCGCACCGTGGCGGGCACGCCGACGGCCGTGGCGCCGGCGGGGACGTCGCGGATCACGACCGCGTTGGCACCGATCTTCGCGCCGTCGCCCACGTCGATGTCGCCGAGCACGCGTGCGCCCGCGCCGAGGTAGACGCCGTCACCGAGACGGGGCCACCGCCGCCCCTGGCGGTAGCCGACCGTGACCCCTGCGATCACGGTGACGTTGCGCCCGATCCGCTCGGCGACGACCGTGACGCCGGCCGGGTGGGCGATGTACAGGCCGCCCTCGACGTCGGCGCCCGGGAGCAGCTCGAGGCCGTACACGCGCAGCAGGCGGCGCTGGAGGATGCCGGGCAGCGCCGGCACCCGCAGCTCCTTCGCCAGGCTGGCCACGCGGTACCACGCCATGGCCCGCAACGAGGGGTAGCGCCACAGCAGCGTCAGGATCTCCTTGCCCGTCAGCGCGTCGGCGTCGGCGACCTCCTCCTGCACCTTCCACCGGGCGGCGTCCATGCGGAAGCGGCGCCAGGCCCGCGCGTAGGCCTCCCGAGCTCGGGTCCGATCCATGCACCCAATGTACGCAGTGCCGGACCACCCGGCCCGGCGTGTCGCGGACGGGGAGGGCCGGGGGGCGGCGGAACCGGATATCGTACGGCAACTCTCAGAGGGAGCATGATTGTCGTGAGCAGGGGTGCATCGTGACGCCGGCCGAGAAGATCCGCGGCTTCATCAGCGAGACGTTCTTCGTCGACGACTTCGCGGACGACGACTCGTTCCTGCGGACGGGCACCATCGACAGCACGGGCATGCTGGAGCTGATCTCGTTCGTCGAGTCGGAGTTCAACGTGCAGATCGACGACGACGAGCTCGTGCCGGAGAACCTCGACTCGGTGAGCAACCTCGTCGCCTTCCTCGCTCGCAAGGGCGTCTCCACGTCAGCTGCGTAGCCGGCGATGTGCGGCATCGCCGGCTTCACGTTCCCCGCCGAGCTCGACGGGTCCCGGCGCGCTGCCGAGGAGGCCGCCCTGCGGCGGATGGTCGCGTCGCTCCAGCACCGCGGGCCGGACGAGATGACCGGTGTGCTCGCCGACGGTGTGGCGCTCGGCCACACGCGCCTGGCGATCGTCGACATCCGTGACGGGCACCAGCCGATGCGGGACGACCGCACCGGCGTGACCGTCGTGTTCAACGGCGAGATCTTCAACCACGTCGAGCTCCGGGCGCAGCTCGCCGACCGCTACCCGTTCCGCACGCGCTGCGACACCGAGGTGATCCTCGCCGCCTACCTGGAGTGGGGGATGCGCTGCGTGGAGCAGTTCAACGGGCAGTTCGCGTTCGCCCTCCACGACCCACGCGACCGCACCCTGCACTTCGCGCGCGACCGCTACGGCAAGCGTCCGCTGTTCTACGCCCGGAGCGACGGGCAGCTGTGCTTCGCGTCCGAGGCCAAGGCGCTGTTCGCGTCGGGCAAGGTGACACCGGCGCTCGACGAGGCCTCGTTGTGGGAGACGCTGCACCTGTGGGCGCCGTCCGCCGGGCGGTCGATGTTCGCCGGCGTGCAGAGCCTCCCGCCCGGTTGCACCGCGACGCTGACCCCCGACGGGGAGCTGCGCATCAGCCGCTACTGGGATCTGGACCTGAGCGACGACCGCGTCGAGCGGGACATGACCGAGGAGCAGGCGCTCGAGGAGCTCGGTGCCCTGCTCCACGACGCCATCCGCCTGCGCCTGCGGGCGGATGTGCCGGTGGCCGCGTACCTCTCGGGCGGGCTGGACAGCAGCCTGCTGTGCGCCCTCGCCCAGGAGCAGCTCGGTGGCACGCTGCAGACGTTCTCCGTGGGCTTCGCCCAGGAGCGCTACGACGAGCGGGCCTACCAGTACGAGGTCGCCGCGGCGATCGGCAGCGAGCACCACGCCGTGCTCATGGAGGACGACGACATCGGCCGCCTGCTCCCCGACGTCGTGGAGCACGCCGAGGCGGTGCTGTTGCGCTCCGCCCCTGCGCCGCTGTTCAAGCTGTCGGGCCTCGTCCGTGACCACGACACGAAGGTGGTGCTGACCGGCGAGGGCGCCGACGAGATCTTCGGCGGCTACGACCTGTTCAAGGAGGTCAAGATCCGCGAGTTCTGGTCGCGGCGACCGGACTCGACGATGCGCCCCGCCCTGTTCCGGCGCCTCTACCCCTACCTCGCCATCTCCGGCCAGGCGCCGTCGCTGATCCGCGAGTTCTACGGCCAGGGCGTCGACGAACCCGACGCCCTCGACTTCTCCCACCGCATCCGGTGGAGCAACAGCGGCCGCATCGGCCGCTTCCTGTCGTCGAGCGCGCTCGAGCGGATGCGCGGCCACGACCCCGTGGCCGCGGTGCTCTCGTGCGTGCCCGATCCCGTGCGCGGGTGGCGCCCGCTCGCCCGGGCCCAGTACCTCGAGGTGCACACCCTGCTGTCGGAGTACCTGCTGTCCTCGCAGGGCGATCGCATGCTCATGGCCCATTCGGTGGAGGGCCGCTTCCCGTTCCTGGACCACCGGTTCGCCGAGCTCAGCGCCCGCCTCCCCGACCACTTCAAGCTCCGCGGCCTGAACGAGAAGTACCTGCTCAAGAAGTTCGCCGCCGGGCGCGTGCCGGCCGCCGTGCTGGAACGGCCGAAGTACCCCTACCGCGCCCCCATCGCGGAGGCGCTCACCGGACCCGGTGCGCCGGGATGGTGCAAGGAGCTGCTCACCCGCGAGGCGGTCGACCACGTCGGCGTGTTCGACGGCTCGAAGGTCGAGCGCCTCGTCGCCAAGCTCGGCAAGCGGACGACGACGCCCAGCGAGGCCGACAACATGGCCCTCGTCGCCATCGCGACGACGCAGCTCCTCGCCGACCGCGTCCTGATGCCGCGCCACCTCTCCCCTGCCGTGATCGACTCGGTGAGGTTGCACGCAGCGTGATCCCGGAGTCGGCGTACGTCCACGACTGGGTCCGTGCCCATGCCGCCGACCGGCCCGACGCGCCGGCGATCGGCATGCCCGAGCGGCCGTGGGTGTCCTACCGAGAGCTGCAGGCGCGGATCGACGCGCTGGTCGTGCGCTTCGCCCGGCTGGGCATGGGCAAGGGGTCGTTCGGGATCGTGTCCCTGCCGGCATCCGATGTGTCCGTCGCCGCGGCGCTCGCGATGCAGACGCTCGGAGGCGTGTGCATCGACATCAACCGCGAGGCCGGCAAGGACACGTTCGCCGAGGTGCTGCGCCAGACGGAGGCGACCGTCGCCTGCGTCCTGCTGCGCGACGTCCCGACGTGGGCCGGGCTCGCCGCCGACCGGCCCGGGCTCACGCTGGTCGTCGTCCACCCCGAACCCCCACCTGCCAGGGCCGAGCAGGTGCTCGCCCACACGGCGTGGGAGTGGCTGCCGACGCACGGCCCGGACGACCCGGCGGATCCGGCGACCGACGCCCTGCGCGCCGAGCTGACACCCGACGACATGGCGCTGCTCGTGTACACCTCGGGCAGCACCGGCACGCCCCGCGCGGTGATCCAGACGCACGGCAACATCGACGCCAACACGCGTGCGATCGTCCGCTACCTCGAGCTCACCGAGCGGGACCGGGCGATGGCGACGCTGCCGCTCTTCTACTGCTATGGGCGCAGCGTGCTGCAGACCCACCTCCTGGTCGGCGGATCGGTGTTCTTCGACCACCGCTTCATGTACCCGGCCGTGGTGATGAAGGAGCTCCAGGAACAGAGCTGCACCGGGTTCGCCGGCGTCCCGTTGACGTTCGAGAACCTGCGCCGTCAGCTCGACATCGCATCGATGTCGTTCCCGACGTTGCGCTACGTCACCCAGGCCGGCGGGGCGATGCACCCCGACACGATCCGATGGGCACGCCAGGCGTTCGCGCCGGCGGTGCTGTTCGTGATGTACGGCCAGACCGAGGCCACCTCCCGCCTCGCCTACCTGCACCCCGCCGACGCCGAGCGCAAGGAGGGGTCGGTCGGCAAGATCCTCGACAACCTCGAGCTGCGCATCGTCGACGACGCCGGCAACCCCCTGCCGCCCGGCGTCGACGGTCACGTCACCGTGCGCGGCCCCAGTGTCACGCCCGGGTACTTCAAGGCGCCCCAGGAGACCGCCGAGATCCTCCGCGACGGTTGGCTGTACACCGGCGACCTGGGCCACGTCGACGACGAGGGCTACCTCTACCTGACCGGGAGGACCAAGGAGTTCCTGAAGCTCGGCGGCAACCGGGTCAGCGCGCGCGAGATCGAGGAGGTGCTGCGGCGCCACGACCAGGTGCGCGACGTCGCCGTCGTCGGCATCGTCGACACCGAGGGGGCCGAGCAGGCGGTCGCCGTCGTCGTCCGGGAGGACGGCACCGACCTCGACGAGGCGGGCCTGCGGCGGTGGAGCCGGGAACGGCTCCCCGCGTTCAAGGTGCCCCGCTTCGTCCGCTTCGTCGACGCGCTCCCGACGACGTCGTCGGGCAAGGTCGCCAGATCGGAACTACAGGAATGGATCAAGCATGACGCCACCCTTCAACAAGCGGGTCCTCGAACTGGATCTGGAGGCGAAGGCGGCTGAGCTCGCGGCCGCGCTCGAGCACACGGTCCTGCACACGCTGAAGCGGCGCGGCGTGGTCGTCGCGATCTCCGGCGGGATCGACTCGGCGTGCGTCGCCGCGCTCGCCGTCCGGGCGCTCGGCCCGCGCCGCGTCTTCGGGCTCCTGCTGCCCGAGCGCGAATCCTCCGACGAGGCCACGACGTACGGCCGCAAGCTCTGCACCGAGCTCGGGATCGAGCACGAGACGTTTGACATCGCGCCGGTGCTGGAGGCCGCAGGGTGCTACGCACGACGTGAGGCGGCGGTGCGCTCGGTGTTCCCGGACTTCACGCCGGACATGCCGTGGAAGATCGTGATGCACGGCAACCGGCTCGAGACCGACGCCCTCAACATCTTCTACGTCGTCGTGCGCACCCCTGACGGTGAGGACCACCGCGTGCGGCTGACGCCGAAGGCCTACACCGAGATCGTCGCGGCCACGAACTTCAAGCAGCGCACGCGCAAGATGATGGAGTACTTCCACGCCGACCGGCTGATGTTCGCCGTCGCCGGGACGCCGAACCGGCTCGAGTACGACCAGGGCTTCTTCGTCAAGCTCGGTGACGGCGCCGCGGACGTCAAACCGATCGCCGGTCTCTACAAGACCCAGGTGTACGCCCTCGCCCGTCACCTCGGGGTGATCGAGGAGATCCTCAACCGGGAGCCGACGACCGACACGTACTCGCTCGACCAGTCGCAGGAGGACTTCTACTTCTCCGTGCACTACTCGATCCTGGACCTCATCCTCTGGGCGAAGAACCACGGGATCCCGGCGGCAGACGTCGCCGCCGAGCTCGAGCTCACCGAGGACCAGGTCGAGCGGGTCTACGCGGACATCGACCAGAAGCGGCGCAGCACGGCCTATCTCCATGCACCGCCGCTGACGCTGGAGCCGATCTCGGACCTCGCACCGTTCGCCCTCGGGCACGACTGACCATGCCGCGGAAGGGACCGCTCGACGTCGGGTACGTCTGGCGCAACGGCAAGGCCGTGCTCGCCGCCAAGTGGTATCTGCGCGGCGCCGAGGTCGGACCACGCGTCCGCGTGCGCGGGAGGCCGGTCGTCAAGACGTGGGGCCGGATGATCATCGGCGAGCGTGTCCAGCTCAACTCGACCATCGCCACGCTCGAGCTGATCGCCCACAGCAAGGGAACGCTGGAGATCGGTCCGCGCTCGCTCGTCAACTTCGGCTGCTCCATCGTGGCGCACGAGCTGGTGCGCATCGGCGCCGACTGCCACATCGGCCCGTACACGATGATGCTGGACAACGACTACCACCACGTCGAGCCCGAACGCCGCCTCGAGCGCCCCCCGTCGAAGCCGATCGTCCTCGAGGACAACGTGTGGCTCGGCGCGCGGGTCATCGTGATGTCCGGCGTCACGATCGGCAAGGACAGCTGCATCGGCGCGGGCAGCGTGGTCACCTCCGACATCCCCCCGCGGACGCTCGCCGCCGGCGTCCCGGCGCGGCCGATCCGCCAGCTCTGACCATGCGCGTGCTCCTCACCGTGTCGGGCGTGATCCCCCCGACGCTCGCCGACGACATCGCCCGCGGCGTGCGGCCGCGGGCCGACTACCTCGAGATCGCGGCGGCACTGGACGCCGACCTGATCGACCACACCGCCATCCCGTCCCCGCTCCGCAAGCTGCTCGACAGGGTCGGTGCGACCGCCGTCGGCTTCGCGATCGCGTGCTTCCGCCGCCGCAAGCACTACGACGTGATCTTCACCGACAGCGAGGCGGTGGGCATGGTGTACGCCGCCCTGTCCCTGCTGGTCTGGCGGCGACCACGCCACGTGATGATCGCGCACCGCCTCTCGCCGCCGAAGAAGGTGCTCGTGCACCAGCTGTTGAGTCTCCGCCGGCGGATCGACCACGTGCTCGTGTACGCGACCACCCAGCGCGACGTCGCGATCAAGCGGCTCGGCTACGCACCCGAGCGCGTCACGGTCACCCCGTTCATGGTCGACACCGCGTTCTGGTCGTCCGACGCCGCCCCGCGACGCGACCGGGAGCGCCCGTTGATCAGCGCGGCCGGGCAGGAGCTCCGCGACTACCCGACGCTCGCCGAGGCCGCGCGCGACCTCGACGCCGATGTCGTCCTCGCCGCCGCGAGCCCGTGGTCGAAGCGCTCCAACACGGCCGCTGACCTCGACATCCCACCGAACGTCACCGTGACGAGCCTGCCACCGGACGGGCTGCGGCAGCTGTACGCGGACAGCGACGTCGTCGCGGTGCCCCTCGAGGAGACCGACTTCCAGGCCGGGATCACCACCATCCTCGAGGCGATGTCGATGCGCCGGGCGATCGTCTGCACGCGCACGACGGGTCAGACCGACACGATCGTGGACGAGGTGACCGGGCTCTACGTGCCCCCGGGTGACGTCGCGGCGATGCGCACGGCCATCGGTCGGCTGCTCGCGGACGCCGCGCTCCGCGAGCGTCTCGCCACAGCGGCGCGCCGCTGGGTCGAGGAGCACGCGGACATCGAGGTCTACGCCCAGCGCCTCGCCGACATCGTGCGGCGGGTCGGCGCCGGCTGAGCGCGGCGCCGCCTCGCGGCCGTCACGTCACCTCGATCGCGTCCCAGTGCCACGTGAAGCCCTGGGGCACGCCGTCCTTCGTGGGGTTGTAGCTCTGATCCGTGAAGACCACGCGGGCCTCGGCGGGGAACGACCCCGGGAACGTCCAGCGGGCAGTCCCCGAGTTGCGCTCCTGGGTCGCGGTGATCGTGCCGTTGCCGTTGTCGACCAGGCAGTGGCGGTAGCGCCGGGCCTTGTCGTTGGTCCTGAACCCGCCCCCGGACTCGTCCGCCCGCTCCTGCTGGCCGACGTAGAGGCTCACCTGGCCGTTGAAGTACACGAAGTCGATGGCGCCGGCCGGGAGCGCGTGCACGGTCGGCTGCAGGAACACCGGGTGGCTGTAGGCGAGGCTGCCGCCGTTGGCACGGAAGGCGGCCTCGGGCACGATGACGACCTCCCACCACTTGCGGGCGAGGAGGTCGGTCAGGTTCACGCTCCAGCACACGGACCGGAAGTTCTTCATCACCTGGTTCGGGCTGAACGCCACGATGCTGTAGCCGTCGATGTTGCCCATCGACGTCATGAAGTGGCCCTTGGTGCGATCGTTGCCCGGCGCGCACCACCAGAAGGCCTCCGGGTCCTTGCCATCGCGCGACGGGTGGACCACCCGTTGGGTGGTCGGCCCCTCGCAGGCCAGGTTGTGGTCACCGGGCCAGGTCTCGTCGAAGTCGTGCTGGCTCTTCGCGCCGAGGGCGAGGTTGCGGTGGTGCACCGCCCGCGTGAAGCGATTGACGCTGGCGGGGGTCTCGAAGTGCTCGACGAAGCGGGCGCTGGCCGGGGCGACCGCCGGCGGCGGCGACGGCGGTGGAGGCGGCGCGCACTGCGGCGCACACTGACCCGCCAGCATCGTCATCCCGACCAGGCCGGAGAAGCCGAACAGTCGTCGTCGCTTGGCGGTCGGGCCCGCGCTCATCGTCACCTTCTTCCCCCGGGACTCGCTGCGGAGACCGCCGGTGGACGGACTGTAACCGAGTTGCAATCCCCGGGCGAGCGCTCAGGACGTGGGCGGATCGATGCGCACGACCGATCCCGTGCCCGAGAGCACGTAGACTTCGAGCCCGGGGCCGTCGACGACCGCGGTCACCGCCTCCACCTCGCCGACCACGTGCGCCCGGCCGGCGGTGATCGCGTCGCCCTCCCCGTGCACCTCCAGCGCCCAGACGGTGCCGGAGCAGTAGTCGCCGTACACGTACGTGCCGGTCAGCTCGGGGACCCGATCGCCGCGGACACGGATCCCGCCGCTGATCGAGCAGCCCTCGTCGTGGGTGTAGGTGAACAGTGGCGGCGTGTGACCGTCCGCCGGCACGTCCTCGTTGTGCCGACGATCACCCTCGAAGGCGCTCCAACCGAAGCCCAGCCCGCGCCCGGCGTCGCGCCCGTTCGTCGCCGGGGCGACGTTGATCTCCTCGACCTCGTTCTGGCCGACGTCCGCGATCCACAGGTCGCCGGTCTCCCGATCGAACGAGAAGCGCCACGGGTTGCGCAGACCGCTGGCCCAGATCTCCGGCGCGGCGTCGTCCCGCCCGACGTACGGATTGTCGTCCGGCACCGTGTAGGGCTGCGCGCCCGACGGCCGCGGATCGATGCGCAGCAACTTGCCGAGCAGGGTGGTCAGGTCGGTCGCGCGGCGCTCGGGGTCGTCGGCATCACCGCCGTCGCCCATCCCGATGTAGAGCATCCCGTCGGGCCCGAACGCGAGGTCGCCGCCGTTGTGGTTGGCGTAGGGCTGATCGATCTCGAGGACGACCCGGCCCTCCGGGTCGAACCTCCCGTCCTCGTCCACGGCGTGCTCGGCCACCACGGTGTCACCGGCGCGGTCGGTGTAGTTGACGTAGGCGAGCGCACCGGTGGGATCGAACGTCAACCCGAGCAGGCCGCGCTCACCCTCCGGCTCGGTGAGCCCGGAGATGTCGAGGACCACCTCCTGGTCCCCGTCACCCACCCGCGTCACGGTGCCCGCCTGGTCGACGACGTAGAGCGCCGGATCCCCCTGCCGCCACGCCAGGTCGACGGCCGCGCCCACCTCGGCGACCTCCGTGAACGTCACGGGCAGCGTCGTCTCCGGGCCGTCCTCACCGCAGGCCGCGAGCCCACCACCGACGAGCAGCACGCCCGCGGCGACGCGCGCCCGCCGAGCCCGCCACGAGTCCACCGCCATCACCTCCACGCCGTCCGTCCGAGCCGACCGAGAGCGTAACCGTGCCCGGCCGACCTCAGCTCGCGACGAGCGACCGCACCGGCGGCGGCACGGGCTGTGGCGGATCGTCGGGCAGATCGACGAAGTCGGCGCAGAGGGCGAACATCAGCGCCAACAGGATCGACGGCCGGATGTCCCAGGCGATGTCGACGTACGCGAAGACGATGAACATGAGCACGTAGCCGAGGGCGGCGACGATCATCGCCGTGTCGTCGGAGCGCACCGTGCGCATCGCCGAACGGGCACCGTGCTGGATCGCCCGGGCGATCATGTAGAGCATCGTCACGAAGCCGAGGAACCCCGTCTTCAGCCAGATCCACAGCACGGAGTTGTGCGGTAGGTACTGCCAGTAGGCGAAGAAGCTGATGTCGGGCATCGGCCGCACGACGAGGAACGGGTGCCCGAAGCCGACACCGAACAGCCGGTTCACGCGGATCGTGAACCAGAGGTTGTACGCCTCCAGCTCGCGATAGAAGTTCGAGCGCTGATCCGCCTCGTCGAGCTGTCCCGGGAACAGCGCCGTCTTCACCGCCGTGGCCGGCAGGCCGATCGCCCCGGACGCGTTCCACGTCGCGGCGACGAGGAGGATCGCGGCCAGGACGATCGGTGGGGTGATCCGCCAGAACAGCCGCCGGTCGCGGAGGAACACGACCGCGAACAGCACCATGAGGCCGATGAAGAGGGCGATCATCCCGGCACGGCGCTGCGACAGGATGTAGGTCCAGACGATCGGCACGAGCAACGGCACGAGCGCCCACTTCTTCCACCGCGTCCCGCGGAACGCGATCAGCCCGAGGAAGAACAGGATCACGAGGTCGTTGGCGAGGCTGGCGGTGTGCTCGGTCAGCGTCTCGAGCAGTTCGCGCTGCTCCGGGGCGAGCCCACGCCAGTAGCTCAGGGCGAACACGCTCTGCAGCGCGATCGCCACGGCGGCCAGGGCGAACGTCAACCGGTACTGCCGGCGGCTGGTGAACAGGTTGGTGAACAGCACGTAGAGGGTCGGCAGGTACACGAGGGGCCGCACCTCGAAGAGCGCGATCGTGCGGTCACCGCCCGACAGGAAGCCCCGCGCGAAGCCGAACGCCACCAGTGCGCTGAACGCAGTCAGTGGGAGCAGGAGGCGCCCGCGCCGGAAGCGCCACGTCGGATCGGAGAGAGCCCGCAGCAGCACCGCCACCGACGTGACGACGAGCATCACCTCGAGCGGCGTGAACGAGAGGCCGTCAGAGACGAAGAACATCGACTCCCGCGACGACATGTTCTTCGTGAAGGGCCACCACGGCGACGTCGCCGTGTCGCCCACGAGGCTGAAGAACACGATGAGGTGGAGGCCGACCGGGGGCCTGAGGAACGCGGCGACCGCGGACACGACGAGCGTGGCGAACGCCACCGAGAACCCGGCGGGCGCAGTGGCGTTGGCGATGACCCCGGTGATCACCGCGAACACGGCGAACGCCACGGCGACCTTGCGCCAGCGCTGCTCGTCCCGTCGCTGCTGCTCGGCGACGTCGACGACGCCATCGGGGATCAGGGGATGCGCCATGCGCTCACTCGAGGATGACGCGGAGGCTCAGATAGCCGACCCCGAGCACGAGCGCGCCGGCGGCGAGGGGCCAGCGGGCGAGCTCACCGTCCGGGCGGCGTCCCGCACGCAGGCCGAGCACCAGCGCGAAGAACAGGTAGGCGATGAGCAGCTTCATCGCACGACGACCTACGCCCCGAGCAAGCGACGCAGCCGGCGTGGCACCTTGCTCTCGACCCGGTTCAGGATGACCCCGATCGTCTCGGTGCCCCGGAGCTCCTCCAGCGCGGTGTCGATCTGGTTGGTCGTCGCCGCGCCCTGACGGACCACGAGCGCATACGCGTCCGCCAGCTGGGCCAGCGAGATCGCGTCGCTCGAGGCGAGCACCGGCGGTAGGTCCATGAGCATGTGGTCGAAGCGGGACTCGAGCTCGTCGAGGACGATCTCCAGCTTGCGCGTCGCGGCGAGCGCCGGCCGGCGCGAGGGTGCGACCTCGCCCGCATCGACGAGGAACAGCCGCGGGTTCGCGGTCGGCTGGAGGATCTCGTCCACGCTGACGTCGCGCTCGATGGCGTCCACGAGCGATGGTCGGGTGTCGGCGTCCTCGGTGCGCTCCTTCGGACGGCGCCAGTTCAGGTCGAGCACGGCGACGCGAGCGTCGGTGTCGTACGCGATGAGCGCGCCCAGCGTCCTGGTCACGTAGGTGACACCCTCGCCCTTCAGCGCGGCCGTGAGGGCGAGCCGGCTCGGCAGCCCTTCTTGCATCTGCACGCGGGCGAGGACGAAGCGCAGCGCGCTCGTGACGCGGGCCGGCGCGAAGTGGATCTGCTTGCGGTCGGGGGTCAGGATCGCCAGCGCGCCGTCGGAACGACCACCGAGCTCGTCGACCTCTGGTGCCTGCTTGCGGCGTCCGCCGAGTCTCGCCATGGTGACCAACGCCGGGTCCTACGCCCGCCGAGCGTTCGGTACGACGCCGATCACGTCCACACCGAAACGGGCCTTGACGTCGCCCACCGTGCGGATGGAGCGGTCGACGATCGACGCGAGCACGAGGAAGGCCGCCGACAGCAGCAACCCGAGCACGAGGAAGATGGCGACCGTGATCACCATCTCCCGCATGCCGCTGACCGGGGCGTTCGGGAGGAGCGGCTCGTCGATGATCCGCAGCTGACGCTCGACCACCGTGCGGGCGACGTCCGCAGCGAGCTGGGCGTCGGTGACGTTGGCCTCCGCGGCACGCAGCTCCGCCTCGGCCCGCTCGATGTCGTTCTCCATCCGGGCGATGACGATCCGCTGGTCGACGGGCCGCTCGGCCTCGGTCTGCACCGGATTGGCGCGCAGGTAGTCCGTCAACGTCTCCTCGGCCCGCTCCAGGTTCTCGCGGGCACGGTCGCGCAGCTGCTCGTAGGTCCGGATGCGGACGGTGGCGTCGGCGATGTCGTTCGCGACGGTGTACTCGCGGAACGCCCGCAGCGTCGCCGACGCCAGCGCCTGCGACCACTCGGGCACGGGCGTGGTGGAGGACACCGCGACGAGGGAGTCGCCGTGCGCCCGGGCGCGCAGCGAGGCCCGGGCGTCGTCGTACCTGAGGAACCCCTGCTCCACCTCGTCGGTGAGCCCGGCCTCCTCGATGACGGTGTCCATGAAACCGCCCGTGCCGATCAGGTTGTTGAGGTTGCGGGCGGTCACGGCCGACGGGCGCTCGTAGCCGAAGCCGCGCGAGACGTTGAGCTCCTCGAGCAGCGAGCCGGTGGACACCGAGAGCACGCCGGTCGAGCGGTACTCGTCCTCGGCGTTCAGTGCGGTGTAGACGCCCAACCCCAGGAAGAGCACGAGCGGCAACAGGTAGACGAGGGGCCGGCGGAAGAACGTCTCCAGGATGTGCAGGAGGGCCCGTTGCGTCAGGCCTTCCGGACGGGGCTGCTCGAGCGGAGCGCCTGGTCGAGGTCCACCGCGCGGCACGTCGGGGAGACGAGACGCCGCCATGGGCACGCACTCTATTGTGCCTGCGTGCCTGCCGTCACCGCATTGACCACACGATCCCGCCGCACGGCGGCCGTGCACCCGGCGTCGCGGTGGGCGCTCGGGCCGGCGGGCCGGGGATCATGATCCGCCGCATCGCGCGCGCCACGGGGTGGGCGGCGCGGGTGGGCGAGCTGGCCGTCACGGCCTATCTCGCCACGCTGACCGCGGCCGCGGTCCTCACGCGAGCCCGCCGGCCGCGGACGCGGCCGTCTGGTCGTGCACCGCACCGCTTCGCCATCCTCGTCCCGGCCCACCAGGAGGAGCGCGTCATCGAGCGGTGCGTCGCCAGCCTGCGTGCGCTCGACTATCCGCCCGATCACGTCGACATCCACGTGGTCGTGGACAACAGCACCGACCGCACCGCCGAGCTGGCCGCGGCGAGCGGTGCCGAGGTGCACGAGCGGCACGAACCGGCGCACCCCGGCAAGGGGCCGGCACTGCAGTGGCTGCTCGCCCGGATCAAGGACCGCGGCTACGACGCGTACGTGTTCGTCGACGCGGACACGGTGGTGCACCCGCAACTGCTCCGGCGCTTCGACGAGCACCTCGCGGCCGGCGCGGCGGTCGTGCAGGGCCACTACCGCGTCGCCGATCCGGCCTCCGCACCGGCCGTCGCGTTCCGTGCCGCGGCATTCGCCGGTCGCACGTTCCTGCGGCCGCTCGGACGCACCGCGATCGGCGGCACGGCGGGGCTCCACGGCAACGGCATGGCGTTCCGCGCCGACGTCATGGACACGCGGCGTTGGAGCGACCACCTGACCGAGGACGTCGAGCTGTACCTCGACCTCCTGCTCGACGGCACGCTCGTCGAGTTCGCGCCCGAGGCCGAGGTCGAGGCGGAGATGCCGAACACGCTCGAGGCGGCACGCTCCCAGCACGAGCGCTGGGAGCGCGGACGGTTGCAGGTGCTCGCGACCTACGCCCCGCGGCTGGTCGCGCGGACGCTCCGCGGCGGGCCGGCATCACGTGTCGCCTATGCGGACGCGCTCATGGACCAGCTGGTCCCGCCGCTCTCCGTCGTCGTGGCCGGCTCCACCGCGTGGGCAGGGCTCGCCGGGCTCGGCGCGCTGCTGCGACCGACGAGGTGGCGCCGCCTCGACGCCGCCCTCGCCGTCACCACCGTCGCCGTCCAGGGCGGCTACGTGCTCGCCTCGCTCGTCCTGAGCGGCGCGCCACGGTCGGTGTACCGCGGGCTGCTCCAGGCGCCGCGCATGCTGGCGTGGAAGCTGTGGCTGTGGTTCGGCGTCCTCCTGCGCCCGACGGGCCGGACGTGGGTGCGCACCGAGCGCAACTGACGTGAGCCTGCAGCGGCGCCTCCTCGAAGCCGGCCTCGGTCTGCCCGGGGCCCGCCGCGCGGCGCGTTGGGTCGCCCGGCGGGCCGCCGGCCGCCACCACGTCGCGGTGATGGCGGTCGTCGTGGACCGCGGCGAGGTGCTGCTGGCCCGCCACACGTTCCGGCGTGACCGCTGGGCCCCGCTCGGTGGGTGGGTCCGCCGCCGCGAGGACCCTGCCGCCGCAGCGGAGCGGGAGGTGCGCGAGGAGACCGGGCTGGATGTGCGGGCCGCCGCCCTCATCGGCTGCGACCTGCACGCCATCGGCGGGGTGCCGCTGCGCTACGGCGGCCTCACCGTCGCCTACGCGTGCGCACTGCGCGGCGAGCGGGCCGCTGCAGCGGGCACGATGGAGATCCGTGAGCTGCGCTGGTTCCCCGTCGCCGAGGCGGCGACGATGGTGCAGGGCTTCGAGCGAGCGATGATCCTCGAGGCCGGGCGTGCGCTCGCCACCGGGTCACCCCATGGCGAGACCGGCTCCCAGGGATAGGCTGCGCCGACCCCGCGCACTCGATCGGGGTGCACAGCGAGCGGACGGCGGGTGACGAGGGAGAGGACAGCGTGATCAAGGCCATGATCGCCCGCGGGAAGTCGATCGCGCGGCAGCAGATCGGCCCGCGCATCGCCGCACGGCGACCGCGACGCGTCGACCTGCCGCTCAAGCACTGGGGCCTCTCGGTCGGACCGAACGGGCACCTCCACAGCGGGGCCGTGGACCTCGTCGAGCTCGCCCAGCGCGAGGGCACGCCGCTCCACGTCGCGTCAGCGGTCCGTCTCGACGCGAACGCCACCGCGGCGCTCGGTCCCCTGCGCGCCGGGCGGGGCGCCGACATCTTCTACTCGTACAAGACGAATCCCGTGCCCACCTCGCTCGAACGGTTGCACCGCAACGGCATCGGTGCCGAGGTGATCTCGCCCTACGAGCTGTGGTTGGCGTTCGCCCTCGGGGTCCCGCCCGACCGGATCATCTACAACGGCCCGGCGAAGTCGAAGGCATCGCTGCGCGAGGCGATCGAGCGGCGGATCCTGCTGATCAATGCCAACTCCGTGCGCGATGCGCAGTCGATCGCCGCAGTCGCCGCCGAGGTCGGGACCGTGGCCAACCTCGGTCTGCGCGTGTCACTGCGCCAGACGTGGGGCGGGCAGTTCGGCATCACGAGCAGCTCACCCGTGCTGATCGACACGATCCGAGCCGCGCTCGAGGATCCTCACGTCGAGCTGCGCGGGTTGCACGTGCACCGGGGCAGCACCGTCCGGACGATGCGCACCTGGGACGGCTACATCGACGAGATCCTCGAGTGCTGCGACACGATCCGCGCGGCCACGGGGTGGAGCCCCTCGATCCTCGACGTCGGCGGCAGCCTGGCGTGTCCGACGGTGGACAAGTTCGACACCGTCGCCTTCCGGCTCAACCGTGCCTACGGCTCGGACCTGCTGCCCCCGGACCCGGCCGCGTGCCTCACGATCGCCGAGGCGTCGGCCCGGGTCGCCGAGCGCGTCCACGACCACTTCACCGCCGCCCACGTGCCCGTGCCCACGGTGGTCCAGGAGCCCGGCCGATCGCTCACCGGCGACACGCAGCTCCTGCTGACCACCGTGCTCGACGTGAAGCTCGACGGCCGCCTGCCGCACGCCGTGCTCGACGCCGGCATCAACGTCGCCGAGGCTGCCCGCAACGAGTACCACCAGCTCTTCAGCGCCTCGGCACCCACGTCGCCACCGGTGCGCTCGTACCGCCTGGCGGGACCCATCTGCACGCCCGCCGACGTGCTCTACAACAACTGGCGGCTGCCGGAGCTGGAGCCCGGCCACGTGCTCGCGATCATGGACTCCGGTGCCTACTTCGTGCCGTTCTCGACCACGTTCTCGTTCCCGCCGGCGCCGGTCGTGCTCCAGGACGGCGACGAGATCCACCGCGCACGCGACCGGCTGCGGTTCGAGGACCTCGTGGCGGCCGATCACTTCACCGGTCACACACCCGGCGCCTGATCCCCCGGAGCGTCGCTGCGGCTCGTGGTGACCGCGGTCGGTGCCGCGCGGTCGGCGATCGTGTCGCCCACCCGGAGACCGAGGGCGATGATCGTCAACGTCGGGTTCAGGTAGCCGCCGGACGTGAACGCGGATCCGCCGACCACGTACAGGTTCGGCGAGGAGTGCACCCGGCACGTCGCATCGACCACGCCGAGCCGCGGGTTGTCGTGCATGCGGGCCGTGCCGACGTGGTGGTAGTTCGACATGATCGGCGACGGGTGGCGGTCGGGGTCGAAGCGGTCGACGATCCGCGCCACCCCCCGCTGCTCGAGGTGCTCGCTCAACAGGTCCTGGTGGCGACGGATCGCCTCGAGGTCGTCCCGGGCGATGCGCCAGTCGACGTGGACGCGGCGGCGACCGAGCGGGTCGCGACGGTCGCTCAAGGTGACCCGCGACGCTCGATCGGGCACCTGCTCGATGAGGATGCGCATCGCGAGCACGCGCCGCCCCCGGCCCAGCCCCGCACGGTGTGCGGCGAAGCCGGCAAGGTCGGGTGCGTGGCGCGCGGCAGCGAGCGCGGCCCGCCACGTCGGCCCCTTCGGTCGTCCGGCGCGCGCGGCGCGCCAACGACGCGCCGCCCCGACGCCGTGGCTCAGGTAGAGGGCGTCGAGGTCGTTGATCCAGAACGCCGCGTTGGGCAGCTCGGCGCGCTCGATCAGCTCGTTGCCGAGCCAGAGCATCGGCTGGTAGCGGTGGCCGTCCCTCGCGTGCTCGCGGAACACCAGCGCGTCGATGGCCGTGTCGCCGAGCGGTTCGAGGATCCCGGTGTCCACGCTGAGGTGGTCCATGAAGTAGCGCCCGACGTTGTCGTGCTCGTTGCCGACCCCACGACCGCTCGGGCCGGGCGACGAGAGCAGCACCCGGGCGTTCTCGATCGCCCCGCACGCGAGCACGACGTGCTCGGCGACGATGCGGAAGCGGTTCCCGCCCGGGCACACGGCCCCGACCTCGGTCACCGCGCCACTGACGTCGTCGGTCACCAGTTCGTCGATCGTGCCGTGCAGGACGAGGTCGACGTTGCGACGCGCCCGCACCTCGTCGAAGCGCCGGGTGAACGTGTCGTACGGGGCGAACTGGTACATCGCCAGCTGCGGACCGCCCGGCCAGGTGAGCGGGGAGGGCTGGTCGGTCCCGTACCAGCGCGCCATCGAGTCGTCCGGGTCGAGGCCGATCAACCGGTACGCCTGCACGTAGTAGGGCTCCAGCTCCTCGGCGGTCAGCGGCCATGGGTCCACCGGGCGGCCGGGGCGGGCGACGAAGTCGATGCGGTCGAGCCGGCGCACGCGCAGCCCGGTCGCCGGCGTCCAGTGGGTCGAGGTCCCGCCGAAGCCGCGGTGACGCGAGCGCACGAGCGGGAAGGGCTCGCCGGACCCGTCGCCGTCGAGGAAGTCGTCGTCGTCGTGCTCGCGGCCGGCGGCCTCCACGAGTGCCACGTGCAGCCCGCGGTCGGCCAACCGCTCGGCACACGCGATCCCGGCCGGTCCGGCACCGACGACCACGACGTCGGCGCGCAGCCGCGTCCCGTACGGCAGGAGGCGACCGTCGATCAGCATCGCGACCCGTCCAGCGTCCTCGACGGCACCGGCGTCGGCCCCACCGGCAGGGAACGTCGACCGTTCACGACAGGGGACGGTAGTCCCGATCACGTGGCACGGCGATGCCGCCTCCACTCCTGCACGACGATCCGGACGAACGCCACGTCGTCGACGAGGTAGCGCTTCGCCATCCGCCGGGGGTCGAGCGCCAGGCGGTGCAGCCACTCGAGGCCGATGCGGCGCATCCATGCCGGGGCGCGCGGGGTCAGCCCGAGGGCGAAGTCGGGCGACGCTCCGAGCAGGAGGACCACTGGTCGCGGCTCGTCCCCACCGGCCCAGCGCTCGCGGAGCCGATGGGCGAGGAGATGGTGCTTGGGCATCGAGACACCGATGACGAGCACCCGGGCGCCGGTGCGCCGCACGGCGTCGTCGATCTGCTCCACGAGTGCCGTGACCGCGGCGTCGTCGGTCACGTCGAACATCGGCGGCACGATGCACGTCACCGCGGGATGTGCCGCCTGCATGCGCTCGGCGACGACGTCGCTCGAGGCGACCACCACCGTCGGGACGGCGTCGGCGCACAGCCGCGGCCACAGCGCGGCGAACAGGTCGGCGCCCGTCAGCCGCTCGCGGAGCGGCCGCCGCAGCACGCGGCTGGCCCAGACGATCGGCATCCCGTCGGGCAGCACCATCGTGGCGTGCTGCGCGGTGGTGCGCTCGATCGGGTGCTTGCGGTAGCGGACCAGGTGATCGACGTTCGGCGTGACCACGCAGCGCCACGCGGACGACTCCTCCGAAGCCGCGGCGAGCACGGCGTCGGCGACGTCGTCGATCGATGCATCCGCCACGAAGGGGAGCTCGAACAGCTGCTGCGTCGGGAGCCGATGGATCGGGTGACAGTAGTCGCCGCCGGGGAACCGCGCTGCTCCGGCCGCCCGCCACCGGGGCGGACGCGCCGCGCCGGGGCGGGCATTCCCGGGTGGCGGCCGACCGCGCCTCGGTACACTGCTGCCCACTTGACCGGTGGACGGCGGCGTGAGGGGCGAGGTCTGTGGCGGAATCCAGCGCATGGCTCCCGGACCCGGCCGACCGGGTGATCGAGGTCGCCCCTCCGGATCGAGCGGTCCACGACGCCCTCGCCGCGGCCGGTGTCACGCGCTACCTGGCACTCGTCGACCGGCCCCTCGACGCGGACGTCGATGACCAGCTCCGGCGGCGCACCGAGGTGATGACGACGCCACGCACCGTCGTCGAGAACAACGCCGACGTCGTCGTGCTCAACGGGCCGGCGGCCCGCTACCTCTGGTACCGGCGGCTCGGCCGCGCCCACCACGTGCTCGCACCCGCCGACGGTCCGGGGGCGCGCGAGGCCAGGCTCGCCTCGCGCGTGCACCGTCGCCGCCGGGTCGGACGCGTCACGTGGGGTGGCCGTGCGTACGACGTGATCGAGATGCGCCATGCCGCGCCGCCCCAGGCCCGCCACTACGCCTCGAGCGTCGTCGGCCTCGCGGCGCTGCCGTCGCTCCTCGAGGAGGAGGGCATCGGCTACGCGGTGCTGCGCTGGTTCGAGGCGCTGCCCCACCTGGATCCGGGGGAGGATCTCGACGTGCTCGTCGCGGACGAGGACCTCGACGCGTTCCTCGGGGTGCTCGAGCAGGAACCGGGGACGATCCCGGTCGACGTCTACACGGTGACGGGGATCCCCGGTTCGGACTTCCGGGCCATGGCGTACTACCCACCCCGCCTCGCCGCCGGCCTCCTCGCGCGCGCCGAGCGGCAGCCCAACGGGTTCCGCGCACCGGCGCCGGCAGACCACTTCGCGAGCCTCGCCTACCACGCGGTGTACCACAAGGGCTTCGCCTCGGGCCTCCCGACGGCGTTGCCGCGCCCGAGCGGTGAGGGCCGCCCCGATCACGACTACGGCGCGGTGCTCGCGGCGCTCGGCCGCGGCCTCGGCATCGACGTGCCCGCGACGATGGAGGAGCTCGAGGAGCTGCTCGCCGAGCTCGGCTGGCGCCCACCGCGCGACATGCTCGCTCGACTCTCGCAGCAGAACGCGTGGGTCCGCCAGCGGTTCTTCGCCGACACCTCGGCGGAGCTGGAGCCGCCGCTGCTCTCGGTGTTCCTGCTGCGCGACAAGGCCGCCGACGAGGCGACCGTCGAGCTCGCCCGCGCGGTGATCGCCGATCACGGCTTCGAGGTGCTCGAGGTGCACACGCTCGACGCCGCGGCACGGGCTCGTTGCGCGCACGAGATCCGGGGCGGGAACTGGGGCCCCGGCCCGTTCCCGACGAGCGGCGGTGACCCGGCGGTGGCGATCGTCGCCCTCCACGACCACCCGACCGCGCCCGACGAGCGCCTGCGGCGCGAGCACCCTGCGCTGACGAACGCGCGCACGCTGGAGGCCAAGCTGGCCGTGCGTGACCGGATCATCTCGACCGTCGATCCTGCCGCCCGGTTCAACCCGTTGCACAGCTCCGACAGCGACGAGGACGCGTGGCACTACCTCGAGCTCGCCCACCCCGAAGCCGTCCAGTCGGTCCGCGCGACGGTGGAGGCGCGGCGCGCCGCGCGTCGTGCTGCCGGTGGCCCTGCGCTCGCCCCCGCCGTCACGCCCCTGCCGGCCCGCGTGCGCTCGCTGCTCGGCGCGGTCAAGCGACGCGCCCGGGCCACCGCGGCGACCGGGGCGCGCGGCATGCTGCACTGGTGGGTCGGACGGGCACGACTGGCCGGATCGGACCGGTGAACCCCCTGCCCTGTCGCCCGTCGGCGCCCGACCCGGGCGCCCGTGCTCCCGTCATCCCGGAGGTCTCACGTGTTGCCTCGCTGCGACGTCGTCATCGCCACCCGTAACCGCGCGAAGGCGCTCGAGCGGTGCCTCGGTGGCCTCGCCGCGCAGACCCACCGCGACGTGCACGTCGTCGTGGTCGACGACAAGAGCGACGAGTCGCCCCGTCCCGTGATCGACCGCTTCGGCGAGCTCGACATCGAGCTCGTCGAGCTCCCCGAGCCGTCCGGCCCCGCCGCCGCGCGCAACGCCGGCGTCGAGCGTGCCCAGACGGACTACGTCGTGTTCGTCGACGACGACATCCTCCCGGACCGGCGCTTCATCGAGGTCCACCTCGCCACGGTCACGGCCGACGACGCGTCGGGGCCCATCGTCAGCTTCGGACCGTTCGTACAGCCCGCGGACTGGGAGAACCCCACGCCCTGGAACCTGTGGGAGGCCCGCCAGGCGAAGAAGGAGGCCGACGCACTGATGCGCGGCGAGCTCAAGCCGACGTGGCGCCAGTTCCACACCGGCAACAACTGCATGCCGGTCTCGGCGTTCCGCGCGGTCGGAGGCTTCAACCCCGAGTTCAAGCGCGCCGAGGACGACGAGCTCGCACTGCGGCTGCGCGACCACGGGTGCGTCTTCCGCTTCACCCCTGACGCGATCGCGTGGCACTACTCGTACCGGACGCTCGAGGCGTGGCTGGCGATCCCGCGGGCCTACGCCTACTACGACGTGCAGCTCGATCGCCTCCACCCGCACGTCAAGCACCTGCGTGACCGCAAGCGCGGCCTCGCACGCCGCAAGGCGCCCATGCGCGCCGTCCGCCGGCTCGCCGCGCGCGGTCCGCTGCACCGCCCGGCCGTGGCGGGCGCGGTCGGGGCGGCGCGGGTGCTGTACCGCCTCGGTCTCGTCGAGCCGGCGATGGGTGCGCTCAGCGTCGCCTACGACCTGAGCTACGTGAACTCGCTGCTCGAGCACGACCCCGAGGGGGTCGCCCGATCAGGGTCGTGATGTCACCGGATGGGGTGGGAATTGTCATCAATCTGTAGTACGTTCGACACAGAGAGCACCAGCCGGGTGCGGACACACACGCGCGAGGTCACGTGAAAACCAAGCGGATCCTGCTGATCGGCACCGCGCTCACCACGCTGGTGGCCGCCGGCGTCGTGGGCCGGTCGACGGCGCAAGACGCGACGCAGTTCGAGGCGGGCCACATCGAGGCCTTGCCGGGTGAGGACTGGGACGACATCGCCCGGCGCCTCTCGCCGTCGGGGGTGACGCGGGCACAGCTCGACGCGTTCGGCGACGCCATCCGGGTCGCCAACGGCTCGCCGCGCAGCCCACGGGCCGGACAGATCCTCCACTACGACCCGGCGGACATCCCGACGCCGACGACCGCGACGACCGCAACCCCGACCACCGCCGCACCCACCACCGCCGCGCCCACGACCGCGGCACCCACCACGGCGGCACCCACCACGGCCGCGCCCACGACCGCCGCACCCACCACGGCGGCACCCACCACGGCGGCGCCGACGACCGCCCCGCCGGCGACCGCACCCGGTGGCCGCGCGCCGCAGTTCTTCGAGGACTTCGCCCAGGAGTCGGGCGTCCAGCGCTTCGACCGCATGGTGCACCACCGCAACCTGGCGCTGGGTGGTGGCGGCCACGACTTCGACGAGACGTGGTCCGGCGACCACAACCTCCAGTGCGAGGGCCCGACGACCCAGCGCATCGTGCGCCCCTCGCGGGACGGCACGGACCCGGAGGCGTTCTGGTGGTGCGCGCCGGGGAACGATCCGGCGAAGGGGCACTTCATGACCTCGATGGGCGACATCGACGGCTTCACCGTCGTCGCCTTCTCACCGCGCCAGACGATGCAGGACGTGACGTCGGTGTGCTGGGACGTCAACCTCACCGACCTCGGTGCTCGCAAGTGGTTCGAGGTCACGATCGTGCCCGAGCAGGCCTTCCAGGCGAACCGCCGGTCGCTCGCCTACACGCACCCGACGTTCCGCCAGCCGTCGGTGAACGAGTTCCCGGCGGGCTCGTTCAGCTTCGTGTTCTTCAACCACGACGTGATCCTCTACAACGGCACCGACCGCGTGTACGCCGAGTCCGGCTCGGGCTTCGGGACCAACGACAAGGCCCGCCGCTACAAGCACTGCCTCGTCGACAACGGTGACGGCACCGTGACGGCGACCCAGGAGCGGAACAACGGCACGCACACCGCTCGCGCCCGCGGGTCGTTCCCGGACGGGCCGGCACGGGTGATCTTCACCGACCAGACGTATCACCCCGACAAGGACGGCACGCCGCAGGGCCTCACCTGGCACTGGGACAACATCGAGATCCGCTGAGCCTCCGGGGCGTGCCGCGGCCGGTTAGCATCGGCGCTCCGATCCCACGAGGCAGGGCCCTGGCATGCGCGCACGCAAACACCGACGGATCCTGGTGATCGCCCGGGGTCACATCGGCGATCTCATCCAGGCGACGCCCGCGCTGCGCGCGCTGCGCGAGCACTTCCCCGAGGCGCGCATCGCGGTGCTCGTCAACGAGTACGCCGCGGACGTGCTCACCGGGTGCCCGTACGTGGACGACGTGGTCCCGGCGTTCGCGTACCACCGTCGCTCGCAGTGGGCGAAGGTCCGCGACGTCGTCGCCCTGGCGGCTCGCCTCGTCGGCCGCTTCGACACGGTCATCGGGCTGCGCTACTCGCCGCCCCCGTGGCCGGCGCTCGCGCTGGCGATCGGGGCGCGCACGCGGGTCGGCTTCGACCAGCCACGCCCATGGGGTCGCCTCCTGACGAAGAAGGCCGAGAAGCCCCCCAAGGACCTGCCGAACCGGTTGCGCAACCTGCGTCCGCTCGAGGCGATCGGTGTGACCGCGTCGCCGAGCTACCCGCCCCTCACGTGGGGCGGCCCGGTCGTCGCCGGACGCGTCGACGAGCTGCTGACGTCCACCGGGCTCGGTGGCGCCCCGTTCGCGACGCTGCAGGTCTCGTGTGATTGGGGTTGCAACGAGCTCGACAGCGGCAAGTGGGCTGCGGTGATCGACGGACTGGCGACGCGCCACGGCATGCGCGCCGCGGTGATCGGGCTGGAGAACCCCCACGAGCTCGGCAAGTTCGAGGAGATCCGCGCCCGCACCACCCATCCCCCGGTCTCGCTGCACGGCCGCACGACCCTGCCGGAGCTGTTCGAGGTCGTCCGCCGGTCCGACCTCGTCGTGGCGACGGACAGCGCGCTCACGCAGGTCGCGCTCGCCCAGCGCGTGCCCGCGGTGATCATGTTCGGGATCGAGCCCGTGGAGCCCAACGGACCGCTCCCCGAGGAGCGTGCGCTGATGGACGTGATCCAGCACTGGGAGGGGCCGGGGAAGGCGCCGACACCGAACCCCCACTGCGCGTTCTACTCGAGCTTCTGCCACAGCGAGCACTGCCGTGAGAACAGCTCACTCGCACAGATGACGGCGGAAGAGATCCTCGAGCACATCGACGCCACGCTCACGCGCGCCCGCGCATCGGCGACGCCACGCCCATGACCGACGCACCGGACGCTGCCGGCGCCTCGCGGACCGACGACGAGCTCCCCCCCGAGGAGCGGACCTTCCGCGCGCGGGTCCGCCGGGCGATCGACAAGCACGGACCGCGCGGCCTGCCCTTCGCCATCGCCCACCGCGCGCTCACGATGCTCGAGGAGCGCGTCAACCCCCGCTCCGCGAACCTCGTCGACTTCGGCTTCTCCGAGCCGGTGCCGGTCTCCGAGGATCCCGTCCACGCGCTGTACGCCGTGGAGTTCCAGACGCTGGTCATCGACGTGCCCTTGGCGGCGGTGCGATGGTCCCGGCTCGGCGTCCGCCTGGATCGCGACAACCCCTTCGTCGCCCACGTCGCGGGCTACCGGGACGGCACGGTGACGCGCTACGACGGCTCGGCGCTGCAGCAGTACTTCCGTCGCTGGCAACCGCGCTCGGCCGCCGACGTGCTCGGCCTCGACGCGTCGCTCGCCGGCGCGCTGGCGGACCAACCCGCTGCCTCGGTCGTGCTGCCGTGGGCGGGCGACGCGAGGTTCGTCGACCCCGACGTCCGGCTCGACCGCGTCGATCGCTGGAACCGTGCCGAGACGCGGGCCGTGCGCACGGAGCTCGGCGTCGACGCCGGGCACAAGCACTTCGGGCCGGTCTCCGACGAGCTCGGCGAGTTGGAGCACGAGCGCTACGCGCGCCTCGCCGACGCCGTCGCGGCCAAGGGGTTCAAGCCGCGCGTCGCCGAGGGCTACATCGGCGGGCAGTTCCTGGTGCACGACGGGGCGTGGGCGCTGCTGGTGACCGGACCCGGATTGCACCGCGCCGTCGTCGCGGCGGCGTTCGGCGTCGATCCGCTGCGCGTCGCCATCGACAAGGGTCCGCCGATGGTGCACCGCAGCGATGTCGGATCCTGGCCGGGCGTGCGCAGCGGCCTGTTCAGCGAGGCGGCGGCGCTGCGCGTGTTCGATCGCATCCTCGCCGGCGAACCACCGGCCGGGTTCGCCGCCTGACCGGGCTCATCCGCCGGTGACGGACGAGGCGCCGCGGGGTGCGGCGGCGATCGCTGCCGCGTACTCGTTGCGCATCCGCAGGTAGCCCACGGCGGCGAGGACCGCGTGGCGGAGGTGCTTGGCCATCTGCACGGGCTGGAGGCGGCGCAGGTCGTGGGCCGCCCACCGCACCCGCTCGAGCACGGCGGCGCGGTGCCCGGCACGGGCGGCCGCGAGGTGCTCCGCGGTCATCTCGGGTGCGTCGAGGAGGTGGCGCCGCACGATCCGCTCGGCCTGACCGAAGTTCCGGCTGCGCATGAGCGAGTCGGAGCGCTCCCGCTTGCGCAGCACGAAGGCGGGCACGGGGAGGAGGTCGCCCCGCAGGCTGAGGCGCATCCAGAAGAGCCAGTCCTGGCTGAGGATCCCGGGGACGAACGGCGCCGCGTCGACGATCGCCGAGCGCCGGATGAGCAGCTGGCCGCCGGTGGCGATGCACGGCCAGACGACCAGCACGTCGAAGGTGGCAGGTGCGGTGGGCGGGACGGACCGGGGCCATGGCCCGCGGAGGCCCCGTCGAGCCCAGCCCTGGGCGTCCTCCAGGCGATCCGGGCCGAGCTCGCGCCCTTCCCCGAAGAGCCGCGCGAAGCCGTAGACCCCGACCACCGTCGGCGGGCTCGCCTCGAGCGCGGCGACGAGCCGACGGAGGGCGTCGGGCTCCCAGACGTCGTCGGCGTCGAGGAACGTCACGGCCCACGACGCCGGTGAGAGGTGGGCGAGCCCCGTGTTCCGGGCGCGCGACACGCCGCCGTTCGGCTGGTGCACGACCGAGATGCGCTCGTCACCGGCGGCCAGCCGGTCGGCCAGCGCCCCGGTGCCGTCGGTCGAGCCATCGTCGACGATGACGAGCTCCCACGAGGTGAAGTCCTGCGCGAGCACCGACGCGACGGCGTCGGCGAGGAAGCGCTCGGCGTTGTACGCCGGGAGCACGATCGAGACGGCTGGGCCGTCGGCTCCGGCGTCGTCACCGTTCAACGTGGCGTCCCCCTCGGAGGGTTGAGGCGTGGAGGGCTGTGGTCGGGCTCAGGGTACTGCTGGCCGCAGGGCGACCATCCAGCCGGCCGAGCCCATGCGGGCGCCCAGCGTCCACGTGGCAGCACCCGTCGGACCGACGCCCGGCGCCGGGCCGAACGCCATCTCGGCCACCTGGCCACCGACGCTCTCCCATGCCTCGGTCCACCCGGCCGGGGGATCGACCGCGAGCGTCTTGGTGTCGAGGCCGACACCGCCGACGAGCAGCGCGCCCGGCGTGACCGTGACGACCTCCGGGACCTCCAGTGTGGCGCTGCCGTAGCTCGAGTCGATCCGCGTGCTCACCGCCGAGTCGAACGGCGTCACCGGGTCGACACCGCGGAACGCGGCGATCCCGGCACCCCACTTCTTGGCGGAGTTCAGCTCCCACGTCCACGATGCCGGGCTGTCCGGGGTCACCACGTGGGCGTAGACGAAGACCCGGGCCTTGCTGCTGATCGCCTGGTGCGGGATCAGCAGCGTCCAGCCGGCCGGCTCGGACGCCATCTTCGGGTTGGCGTCAACGGTGATGTGCGCCAGCAGGAGGTCGCCGACCACCGCCTCGGCCGGGCGCTCGAGCGTGACCGCGACGACGTCGTTCTCGGCGACCGCCGACGTCGCCCCCACGAACGTCACGCCGGACTCGGTCGGCTCCGGCACCGTCGTCTCGGGCACCGTCGTCTCGGGCACCGTCGTCTCCGGCACCGTCGTCTCCGGCACCGTCGTCTCCGGCACCGTCGTCTCCGGCACCGTCGTCTCCGGCACCGTCGTCTCCGGCACCGTCGTCTCCGGCACCGTCGTCTCCGGCACCGTCGTCTCCGGCACCGTCGTCTCGGGCACCGTCGTCTCCGGCACCGTCGTCGCCGGGGGCTCCTCCGCCGCGGCCGGGCGCAGGGCGATCAGCCAGGCGGCCCAACCCATGCGCCCGCCGAGCGTCCAGGCGATCGGGTTCCCACCGGCCGCGGGGCCGAATGCCATCTCGGCCACCTGGCCGCCCGTGCTCTCCCATGCCTCGGTCCAGCCCGAGGGTGCGTGCACCTCTTCGACCCGGGTGTCGAGACCGACGCCGCCGACGAGCATCGCCCCTGGCGAGGCGCTCACGCCCGGCACGGTCACCGTGGCCGAGTTGTAGGTGTTGTCGATCGCCGTGCTCAGCTCCGACTCGAACGGGGCGCTCGTGTCCACACCGGCGAACGCCGACATCCCGGCGCCCCACTTCTTGGCCGCGCTCAACTGCCACGTCCACGACGTCGGCGAGCTCTCGGTCACCACGTGGGCGTACACGAACACGCGGGCCTTGCTCCCGATCGCCAGGTGCGAGCCGAGCTGGGTCCAGCCGGCCGGCACCACGTTCATCTTCGGGTTGGCGTCGGCGGTGATGTGGGCGAGCAGGAGGTGGCCGGGCGCCGTGCCCGCCGGCCGGGCGAGCGTCACCGCGGTGACCTCGGTCTCGCTCACCGCCGCCGTCGAGCCGACGAGCGTGATCGAGCTCACCGGCGCCGGCTCTTCGGTCTCGTCCGGCTGGTCCGGGTCGGTGGGATCCGGGCCCGGCTCCTCGCTCGGCTCGGTCACGACGATCTGCGCCGTCACCGGCGCGCTCTCGCCGAACTCGTTCGACGCCCGCAGCGTCACGGTGTACGTGCCCGGCGTGGTGTAGGTGTGGTCCGGGTGCTGGACGTCGGACGTGAAGCCGTCGCCGAAGTCCCATGCCCACGCCGTCGGCACCTCGGTCGACTGGTCGGTGAAGCTGACCTCGAGCGGTGCCGGACCCGTCAGCGGCGTCGCCGTGAAGGCCGCCACCGGCGGCGCCTCGGCCACCTCACCGGTCACGGTGATGGTCGCCGTGGCGACGTTGGACACGCCGGCCGAGTTGGCCACCTGCAGCGTCACGGTGTAGGTGCCTGGCGTGGTGTAGACGTGCTCGGGGTGCTGCTGCGTCGACGTCGCACCGTCCCCGAAGTCCCACTGCCACGAGGTCGGGAAGCCCGCGGACATGTCGGTGAACTCCACGTCCAGCGGCGCGTCGCCCGACGTCTTGTCGACCGTGAACGCCGCCGTCGGGACCTGCACGCCACCCAGCGACAGGTCCGCGTGCCAGTACCGGCGCGTGCTGTTGTTGACGGCCAGCACGACCATGCCGGTCGCGCTGTTGACGGGCTGCTTCGTGGTCGTCGCGTCGTTGACGGCCGCCGACGAGGCGTCGCGGATGATCGGCAGCCCACGACCCTCCGGGAACACCGGAGCGGTCATCGGCGCCGACTTCATGTAGATCGTGCCGGCGGCGCCGCTGAACGGGCAGCCCGGCGACGACGGGCCCGTGGCCAGCACGTGGACGAGACCGTTCGTCTCGTCGAGCACCACGGACGGCCGCGTGTGGCAGTCCTCGCCGGTGCCGAACGTGCTCGCCGCCCAGGTGCCGAGGAACGGGTAGAAGGTCAGCAGCGCGATCTGGACGTCGTCGTCGTCATCGAGGCTCGTCTTGATCGCCGCGAAGACGCGGCCGCTGTCGTCCGACTGGAGGGTCTTGATGTTGAGGTGGTCGTCGGCGTAGTCGCGCCCGCTGTACGCGACGCCGATCGTCCACGTCGCCGGCCCGCTGCCGGCGGGGCGACGCGCCCAGTAGACGGTGTCGTCGCGCTGGTTGCTCCAGAGCACGCCGATCTCGTTGCGGTAGGCGACGAGCGTCGAGATGTCGTCAGGTGCGAGCGGTGTGTGGGACAGCGCGACCGGCGTGCCCCACGTCCCGTCGGGGCCCGTCGTCGAGTTCACGTAGACGGTGTTGGTGTTGCCGCTCACCTGCGTCCACGTCGCCCACAGCGTGCCCGTCGAGTCCTTGTCGATGACCAGCGACTCGCTCGAGTTGTTGTTGATCTGAGTCGGGAAGCCGGGGTCGAGGACGAACGTCTTGGTGGCCGGCTGGTAGCTGTAGCGGTACAAGCGCGCCGGCTGGCCGGACACCGACGAGCGGGCGGTGGAGTCGGTGGAGACCGTCACGACGTGGGACGCGATGTAGAGCTTCGAACCGTCCCAGAGCGCATCGGCATGGGTGTTCGCCCGGTCGTCGATCGGCGTGCCGGTGTCGACCCACGTGTTGGTGGATCGGTCGAGGCGGAAGATGTGCCAGCTGGCGCTCGGGGTGTGGTACATCGCGGCGAACCAGACGCCGTCGACGTGCCAGAGCTTGCTCTGCGGCTTGTCCGCCGTCGGCGGGTTCGCCAACCCGGAGAACGATGGCCCTTCGTACCCGATGTCGCCCGGATCGGCTGCGACGCCCTGTGCTCCGACGACGAGACCCGTGAGCAGCGCTGACGCGCAGGCGAGCACGATCGCCACGAACCGCCGCCCCGTGTTCTTCACGTTGTTCCTCCGCCCGTCCTCGACAGCCCCGGCCGCGCCGCCCTGACACGGCCAGTTGATGGCCATCGATTGTTGCTGGGGAAAGTATCAAAGGGGTACCACCCCCTCAACCCGGAAAACCCCGTGTCATCGGTGCCGCCTGGCCACGGGGTCCCTGGCCTGGGGTCGTGTCACCCGCCGCAACGGGGCTGTAACGAGGATGACGACGGCGCGCGGCCCCGGCGCGGGGACGCATCGTCGATCGGGTTCGGCGGGCGGGGTGGGAGGCGGGCGGGCCGGGGTGCACCGTACCCCCGATCGAGGACGGGGTCCAACGACCGATCCCGAGACGGGGCTGCCGGCGGCCGGTTGATGCGATCGGTGGTGCGACCAGGGCCGGCATGCGCACGATCCGCGGTGGGTAGGCAGCGACCGTGGACCGTTCGCCCTACGCGCTCGACGTGATCCGCTCCTGGCCCGACGTGGCCCGCCAGGCCGCCCATCAGGTGCTCCTCGTGCACCGGGCGCCGCACGAGGTGGCGTCCGACGCCCTGTGCTGGATCGGCATCGGCCCGTGGGAGCGGGTGGTCGTCCGCGCCGGCGACCCCGACGCCGATCCCGAGGAGGCGGTCGAGTGGGTCGTCGAGGCCGTCGTGGCCGCCGAGGTCCCCGCCGACCGGCGCGCCGCCGTGGACGAGGTCGCCGCCGAGTTCCGGGTGCGGATCGGCGACGGCGAGCTCGCCGTGTTCGGCCGGGACCTCGCCTCCAACGTGGTGACCCTGAACGCCCTGCACGCCCTCGTGACCGGCGAGCTGACGGTGGACGAGGCGCGGGCGCGCCGGGCAGGGGATCTCGACCTGCTGCGCAGCGGTCGTTCGCCGACCGGAGCCGAGACGCTGCGGTTCGCCGACGACGCGCCCTGTGGTGAGCCGCGGCTGCTCCACGCCCACCGGCTGGCGACGCATGCCGGATGAACACGACGGGTGGACGTGGTACGAACGCGACCGTGAGCGATGATCCGCAGGACCGGGCTGAAGCCCTCGACGAGGACGTGGTCGACGACGTCGACGATCGCACCGGCGACGAGTTCGGCGACGACCTCCCCTCCTACCCACCCGACCGCCCCCTGGGTGTGAGCACCGTGGGCGTCACGCCGGTCGAGGAGGACGCCGGGGAGTCCTTCGCCGAGCGCTCCCTGCGCGAGGAGCCCGAGGACGGCGCCCCCGTCGCCGGCGGCGGGGTCGGGCAGCTCGTCGACCCGAACGCCTCGACGCCCGACGAGGAGGAGGAGCTGCTCGGCGAGGCCGAGCCCGGCCCCGTCCTGTCCGCGGAGGAGGCGGCGATGCACCTCGAGGAGGAGCCCGAGTAGCCCGCCCGAGCACGAGGTGGGCGGCCTCCGCCCCGTGGTCAGCGGAGGGCGGGGAGGATCTGCTCGACGACCCGGCGATGCGACGCCTCGGCCTCCTCGCGGTCGGCGCCACGGCCGGGTCCGGTGAGGTAGAAGCGGCGCAGCCCCATCTCCCGCAGCTCGGTGAGGCGCTCGATGCAGTAGGGAGCGGGACCGGCGATGGCGAACGCGTCGATGACCTCGTCCGTGAGCACCTGCGACTGCGGTGAGCCGTGGGTGAAGTGGGCGTGCATGTCGTACGCCCGGTGCACCGCGGTGAGCGTCTCGCGCTGCGACTCGGCGACGGGTCCGGCCACCGTGCCGTGCATCACCGAGAACCGGGCGAACGAGCCGACGCTCCCGCTGATGAGCTGGCGCGCGGCGCCGCGGTCCTCGTGCACGGCGATCGGGATGTAGCTGCCGAGGCCGAGCGTGTCGGGATCGAGCCCGGCAGCGGCGCGGGCCGTGCGGGCGAGGTCGATCGCCCATCGCAGCCGGTCGGGGTCGACGCCGACGGCGAACGTGATCGCGTCGGCGTGGCGGGCGGCGATCTCGATGACCCGTGGCCCCGTGGCGGCGACGTCGACGGGCACCTTCGGGTGCTCCTCGCGGAGCCACCGCAAGCGGCTGGCGGTCGGGCCGTTGGCGAGCTGCAGCGTCGCCGCGGACCGCAGTCCGTTGACGGCGTCGGTCTCGAGGTCGAACGGCACGTCCTCTCGTCGGAGATACCCCTGCAGGCGCTGGAGGTAGCGCTCGAACTGGGCGGGCGGTGCCGGGGCCAGGCCGAGGTGGGCGAGCGCCGAGTCGCCGCGCCCGATGCCGAGCACGAAGCGACCACCGGTCTCGGCCTGCACGCTCGCCGCGGCGGCCGCCGCAGTGGCCGGATGGCGCGTGACGCTGTTGGTCACCGCGGTCGCCAGCTTGAGCGTCGTCGTCGCCGCACCCGCCAGTGCCGCAGCGACGTAGGGGTCACCGGACAGGCACTGCGAGTCGACGATGCCCATCCCCGTCCAGCCCTCGGCCTCGACGCGCCTGGCGCGCGCCGCGGCGTGCCCGGGCACCCCGATGCCGGGCGTCCAGACCTCCACCTCGCTCACGCCGGCCTCCTCACTCGCCACGGAACACCGGGGTCCGGCGCTCGGCCATCGCCCGCACGCCCTCGCGCCAGTCGGCGGTGGCAGCGAGGCGGTCCTGCTCGGCGCGCTCACGTACCAGTGCCCGGCGGACCTCGTCGGCGAGGTGGCCGCGCATCGTCTCGCGGATCGAGCGCACGGCCAGCGGGGCCGACGTGGCGATCTCCCGCGCGAGGTCGAGCGCGCGCTCGCGCAGCTCGTCGAGCTCCACGAGCCGATCGGCGATGCCCAACCGGTGCGCCTCGGCACCGTCGATGCGCCTCCCCGTGTACAGCAGCTCGAGCGAGGTCTGGTGGCCGGCGACGAGCGGCAGCGTCACCGACAGCCCGAACCCGTGGTGGAAGCCGAGGCGGGCGAAGTTGGCGGCGAAGCGCGCCTCGGGCGCGGCGACGCGGAAGTCGGCCGCCATCGCCAGGCCGAAGCCGCCGCCGATCGCCGCGCCCTGCACCGCGGCGACGATGGGCAGCGGCTGCTCGAACAGCCGGATCGCCATGTCGTAGAGGTGCGGTCCGCCGGCCGGGCGGTCACGCCCACCGCTGAAGTCGGCACCGGCACAGAAGTGACGGCCCTGGCTGGCGAGCACCACGGCACGGCAGCCGCCGGCCGCGAGCTCGTCGAGCGCGTCGGCGATGTCGCGGATCAGCGCGACGTCGAAGAAGTTGTTCGGTGGGCGGCGGATCTCCACGACGGCGACGTCCCCGTCGCGCTCCACGCCCACGTCGGTGTCGGCACCCCCGGTCATGGCCGTCCGGTCTAGCCCGCCCGCTCCGTCCGGGTCGACGCAGTCGTCCACCTGCGAGCGGGGCGGCACCGGGGCTGACATGCTCGCGCGATGACGGAGACCGCCGCGCGGGCGCAGCCGGCGGACGAGGCACCGTCGCGGCGCCCGCGCACGATCGTCGCGGCCGTGCTCGGGGTCGCCGCCGTGCTCGTGCTCACCGTCACGATCGTGGCGGCGTGGGCCGAGGCCACGGTGCTGCGGTCGGGGCCGGTCGCCGATCTGGTCTCCGACGCGCTCGCGGACCCGGCGGTCCAGTCGGCCCTCGCCGACTACGTGACCGATCAGGTCGTGGCCGCCGTGGATCTCGAGGCCGTGGTGGCAGCCGTCGTGCCCGACTCGCTGGACCGCGTCGCGACGGCGATCTCCAGCGGCGTCGAGGCCGGTCTCCGGCGCCGACTCACGGCCGCGCTCGCCGATCCGGACGTGCAGGAGGTGCTGGACGCCGCGGTCGAACGTGCGCACGGCGCAGCGATGCAGCTCCTGCGCGGCGACGGACTCCGCGACGGGGTCACCGTCGAGGACGGGCGCGTCACCCTGAACCTCCTCCCCCTGATCGCCCGTGGCCTCCAGGCGCTCCAGTCGATCGGCCTGCTGGACGACGTCGAGGTGCCGACGCTGACGCGCTACGGCGACCCAACCGCGCAGCGCGCGCAGCTGTCGGGCGCGCTCGCACGCGACCTCCCACCGACGTTCGGCGAGCTCGTGGTCTACGAGGGCGTCGCCGTGGCGGACGCCGCGCAGTCGGTGCAGACGGCCAGACGACTGCTGGCACTCGCCGAGCGCGGCCTGTGGTTGCTGGCCGGCGCGACCGTCGTCCTCGTCGCCGCAACGCTCGTCGCCGCGGTCCACCGGCGGCGCGCCGCGCTGCTCCTCGGGGCAGGCACGGCCGCGGCGATGGTCGTTCTGCGCGCCGCCGTCCGCCAGGTCGCTGCGGACGCACCGGACCTCGTCGTCCGGCCCGGCGCCAGGGCGGCGACGACGGCGATCCTGGACGGCGCGTCGGCGTCGCTCCTGCGCGTGCTCGGCGTCGTGCTGCTGCTCGCGCTCGTGACCGTGACCGTCGGGCTGGTGCAGGGCCGCTGGAACCGGACCGACGTCGTGCTCGTCGCTGCCGTCGCCACCGGCGGGGCCGTCCTCGCCGTCGTCGGCCCGGGCCTCGTCAGCCTCGTCGTCGGGGTTGCCGCAGGCATCGCCGTACCGCCGCTCGCCCGTCGTCTCGCGCCGCCACCTGCGGCGACCACGCCATGACGCGCCGGATCCTCGTCGCGCCGCTCGTGCTCGCGCTCGGCGTCGTCTCGGCGCTGCTGCCGGCACCCGTCGGCGCGGGAGCACCGGGCGAGGAGGAGCAGGCGCTGCTCGAGCGCTACGCACCGGTCGTCGCCGTCCGCCGACACGCCGAGCCGTGCGGCGGCGGCGAGCGCTTCCGCCCGGTCCCGGTCGACGCCATCCTCGGACGCGACGACGTGGTGCTGCGCGACGCGAGCGGCGACGCTGTCGCGCGCGCACCGACGGCCGCGGATCTCGCCGGGCGTGGCCCGGACCTCTGGATCGACCTGCCGGGCAACCCACTCGACCCCGGGTGCGCCTACGAGCGGTGGGCGGCCGCACTGGGCGCCGAGCCGGCGGTGTACGGCAGGGTCACGAGCGAGACCGATCGGCTGGTCGTGCAGTACTGGTTCTTCTGGGTCTTCAACCAGTGGAACGACGTGCACGAGGGCGACTGGGAGATGATCCAGCTCGTCTTCGCCTCCGCCTCGGCCACGGCCGCGCTCGCCGACGGACCGGTCACCTACGCCTACGCCCAGCACGAGGGCTCGGAGTACGCGACGGTCGGCGAGAACGCCGACAAGGTCGTGCTCGTCGACGGGTCGCGGCCCGTCGTGTTCGCCGGCGAGGGGTCGCACGCCGCGTACTTCTCGTCATCGCGCTGGTTCGGCAAGAGCGGTGCGACCGGCTTCGGATGTGACGACACGAGCGCGCCCGTCGAGCGCATCGATCCGGCGGTCATCGCCCTGCCCGGCGACGACGTGCCGACGGAGGGACCGTTCGCCTGGCTGTCCTACGAGGGCCACTGGGGCCAGCGCGCACCGGCGTTCGACAACGGTCCGACGGGCCCGGCGACCAAGGCGCAGTGGTCGGCGCCCGTCAGGTGGGTGGACGAGGAGGGCCGTGACCGCGCGGTCGCCCTCCCCTTCGCCGAGTCCGCGGCCACGGAGACGTTCTGCGATCTGTCCGCCTGGGGGTCGGCGCTGTACAACCGCCTGCTCGACCGTCCGTTGCTCGTGCTCGGGCTGGTGATCGCCGTCGGTGCCGCGCTGGTGGTCGTCGTGCGGGCGTCGTCGCGTGGCGTGCTCGGACGGGCGGCTCGTGCGTGGCGAGCGCACGCCCGGCGGCTGTTCCCGGTGGGCGCGCTCGTGGCCGGCGGGTTGGCAGCGTCGGCGCTGCTGCAGTGGTTGCTCCTGCACCTGACCCCGCTCGGTGATCTGGTGGACACGGTCGGCGACAGCTCGGCGTGGGTGGTGCCCGTGGTCGGCGCGGTCGGATCGCTGATCGCCACCCCCGCTCTCGCCTGGGCTGCCGCGTCGACGGTCGTGACGTCCGCGGCGCCGGGCACGGTCGTCGAACCGGTGCGGACGACCGTGCGCACACGGCGCCCGGTGATCTGGTCCGTGCTCGTGCTGCTCGCGCTGGCCGCCGCGACGTTCGCCGTCCCGCTGCTCGGGATCCTGCTGAGCCGCTGGCTGGCCGCGCCCGTGCTCGCCGACCGCGACGGGATCACCACCCGCGCTGCGCTGCGCGCCAGCCACCGCCTGATGCGCGGCCACGCGTGGCGCGCCCTCGGCATGGTCGTGACGCTGTTCCTCGTCGCGTCCGTCGCCGGCGTGGTCGGTGCCGTCGTGCTCGTGCTCACCGACCTCACGTTCCGCACCGTCGGCATCGTCACGGGGCTCGTGGCGATGGCCGTCGTGCCCTATCTCGCACTCGTCCTCGTCGAGCTCACCCGCGACCTCGAGGCGCGGCAGACGGCGTGAGCCGCGGCGTCAGCGCGTCCCGGCGAGCCTGGCGCGCAGCTGCTTGCCCGCGCCGTGCAACCCGAAGGCGACGACGAGACTCGAGATCCCGCGGGCGAGTGCCGTCGCCCCGACCCACACGACCAGCAGGGCGATCGATCGCCCGGCGTAGCCGATCGCCCAGAAGCCGATGAGGATCTGGGCGATGCCGAGGACCAGCTCGAGCCACCAGACCTCGTTGACCTCCTTGGTGGCGAACGCGGTCGCCAGGTCGAGGATCCCGGCGAACATCACGTACCAGCCGATGATCGCGGCGAGCACGAGGAACGTCTGGCCGGGCCAGGCGAGGGCGATCACGCCGGCGATCACGCCGAGCACGCCGAACAGCACGTGCAGCCACCGCCAGCTCGGTGCCTGCATGCCGACAATGATCCCCATCAGGCCGCCGGCGACGAGGCCGCAGCCGAAGAAGACCGCGACCGCCCAGACGGTGTCGTAGTCGAACGACAGCACCACCCAGGCGAACACGATCCAGGCGATCCCGACGACCAGGAACACCCACCAGTGCCTGGTGGCCTCGAGGTCGGCCTCGTACGTCGCATCCATTGGTGACCCCCTCCGCGTGCGACCCCGGCTCCATTGCGTAGCACCTGGCGCCCGGTCGGTCGGGCAGCGATGCGTGGGCCCGCGCCGAGCGCTCGTCGGGCGGGCCGCGGGCGCGGTCGTGGCGATCCTCGGCATCCTGCTCGTGCGGCATGCCCGTCGGTGCGCGCCGCCGCTGGTCCCGACCGCGGCGGCGAGGCCGTCACAGCACCACGACGAGCGCGGACACCTGCAGCACCGCCGTGGCCCCGGTGATCGCCAGCACCGTCGCCTGCTCGGCGCGGGTCGCGCCGGCGAGCAGGCGACGTTGACGGCGCACGCCCGTGCCGACCACCACCGCGAGGGCCGCGCCCGCGAGCGCGGACACGACCCACCGCTCCGCGCCCGGCGACGACCTGAGGATCGTCAGCGCGGTCACGGCGAGGCACGCGAGCTGCGTGCGCCAGTGCGCCAGCACCGTGCGCTCGGCCTGGTAGCCGTACTCCGCGGGCGGCGTGCGGTCCTGGAGCGTCACGTCGTGGCGACGAGGACGGATGCGACGACGGCGACGACGAGCACCAGCGCGGCCAGGACGGGCACGAGCCGGGCCGGTGGCAGCGGCTCGCCGCGGCGCATCGCTCGCTGCACCCCGCGCCAACGGAGGTAGCCGCCGGCGGCGAGGACGGCGCTCGCAGCGATCGCGAGCAGCCCGAGCGCGGTGCGCCCGCCGCTGATCTCGAACGGCTCCACGAGCTGGCGCACGGCGACGCCGCCGGCGAGCAGGCCGAGCGATGTCCGGATCCACGCGAGGAACGTGCGCTCGTTGGCGAGCGTGAAGCGGTAGTCGGGTTCGACGCCCTCGTCGCCGGCCATCGAGGCGAACGTAGCGCCGCGCTGGGGTGCCGCGGCTCAGCGCAGCACGGTGTCCACGAGCCGGCGGGTGAAGTCGCGGTCGATCGGGGCACCGATGACGAGGCGCCGGTACACGAGCGGGCCGAGCAGCACGTCGACGAGCACCTCCACGTCGCTGTCGGCGGGGAGCTCGCCCCGCGCGATCCCGCGCTCGAGCATCGTCCGCATCGCCTGCTGCCGCTCCCGGTGGTGCTGGTCGAGCGCGGCGCGCAGGTCGGGGTCGTAGCAGGCGGCTTCGATGAGGTGCGGCAGCGTGTCGGCGTCACGCGCCGGCCGGGAGCGGGCGACCAGCGCGTCGTAGTAGGCGAGCAGGTCCTCGCGCAACGAGCCGAGATCTGGCGCCGGCACCGGCGGCGTCGCCGTCCGCAGCGCCTGCAGGACCACGGCCTCCTTGGAGTCCCAGCGACGGTAGATCGTCGCCTTGCCGACCCCGGCGCGCTGAGCGATGAGGTCCATCGACAGCCTGCCGGGCCCGACCTCGTCGAGCAGCTCGAGCGTGGCGCGGATGATGGCCGCATCGGCATCGGCGCGCCGCGGTCGCCCACGGGGGACCGCAGCAGGCGATCGCTCGGCGACGGCCGGCTGCGGCCCGGTCGAGGGCATCAGTCGCCCGCCACGGGCACGGGCGACAGGCCGTCGCCGCCGGCGTCGGGCTCGACGGTCACCGCGCCGCGTCCCTCACCCGCACGAGCGGGCAGGAAGCGCCACGCGACGAAGGCCGCACCGAGGATCACGAGCGCGCTCAACCGCAGCCCGTTGCTCAGCGCGTCGACGAACGCGTCCTTGGCCCCGGTGACGAAGTCACCCGCGCGCGCCCCGAGCGTGCCGCCGACCTGGAGCGCACCGCTGAGCGACGCCCGCGCCTCGGCGAGCTCCTCGCCACGCACGCCGAACCGCCCGCCGAGGCCGGAGATCTTCGATGCGTACACGCTCGTCACGGCGCTGCCGATCACGGCCACGCCGAGTGCACCACCCATCTGGCGGGTCGTGTCGTTCATCGCCGAGCCGATCCCGGCCTTCTCCCGTGGCAGGGCGCCCATCACCGATTCGGTGGCCGGGGCCGACGTCATGCCCATCCCGGCAGCCATCACGCAGAACATGGTGATCACCAGCGGATACGGCGTCGTCGCCTCGATGAACGAGAGCGACGTCAGCGCGACCGCCACGACCAGGAGGCCGGCGGTGACCACCCGCTTGGTGCCGGCGCGCTCGACGAGGCGGGCCGACATCGGGGCCATCACCATCATCGTCAGCGCGTACGGGATCAGCCGCACGCCGGCGCCCAGTGGGCTGTAGCCGTGCACGAGCTGCCAGTACTGGGTCATCAGGAACATCGACCCGAACATCGCGAAGAACGTCAGCGTGATCGCGCTGTTCGCCGCCGTGAACCGGGGGTTCTTGAAGACCCGCATGTCGAGCATCGGATGGTCCGTGTGCAGCTCCCACACGATGAACGCGGCGACGGTGAGCGCACCGAGGGCGAACGCGCCGAGCACCAGCCCGTGGGTCCAGCCGTGGTTCGGGCCCTCGATGATGCCGTACAGGAGGGTGCCCAGGCCGACGATCGACAGCAGCGCCCCGAGCGGGTCGAGCGGTCCGTGGTGGGGATCCCTCGACGTCGGCACGAGGAAGTGACCGGCGACGAGGGCGAGCACCCCGACGGGCAGGTTGACCCAGAACACCGAGCTCCAGCTGAAGTGGCGCAGCAGCAGGCCGCCGCTGACCGGGCCGATCGCGACGGCGAGCCCGGAGAACCCGGCCCAGATCGCGATCGCCCGACCGCGCTCGCGGGGGTCGCGGAACACGTTGGTGAGGATCGAGAGCGTCGACGGCATGATCAGCGCCCCGCCGATGCCCATGAGCGAGCGGCTCAGGATGAGGTGGAGCGTCGACGAGGCCAGCGCGGCCCACACCGAGGCGACACCGAACACGACGATGCCGAGCTGTAGTGCACCCTTGCGCCCGAAGCGGTCGCTGAGGCTGCCGGTCGTGAGCAGCAGCCCGGCGAAGACGAGCGTGTAGGCGTCGATGATCCACTGGATCTCGCTGTTCGACGCCCCGAGGTCGACCATCAGCGACGGGATCGCCACGTTGAGGACCGTGTTGCCCATCACGATGACGAGCAGCGAGAGGCACAGCACGCCGAGCGTCGCCCAGCGCCGTGCATGAACGCGCTCGTCGAGGTTGGTCGTCGCCGACCCTGGCTGTGGCCCTGGTGCGGACCCTGTCGCTGTCGTCATGTCGCGCCTTTCCCCCGGAGCAGAACCGGACGTTCCGAAACGAAACCGTCCAGTATCGTAATCGCGCGACGGCGGCTTCGCAGCGGTGGAGGTCGTGACGTCGGTCTCGGCCCCCGAGGATTCGTCCGCCGTGGCGGTGGGGAACCCTGTTCCGCCCGATGAACCACCGCCACGCGCGCGTCGGCAAGCATGGTCCCGGTTCGACGACACGTGCCGGCCGCCCACCCATGACTCCCGATCCAGCCACCGACCACCCGGCCGAGGGCGAGCTCGCGCGGCGGCGCGCCGCGCTCGCGTCGGTCGGTGCCGTCGCCGTGCCCGGGTTGCTCGACGACACCTGGTGCGCGCGGCTGCGCGACGCGATCGAACGGACCGGGCGCGCGCCGAGCGTCCACCACGGGGTGCTCTCGCCGCCGGGCGCGCCACGGGTCGACTCGGACCTGTTCCGCTGGACCGACGACCCGGATCTGTACGCGCTGACCCACGAGTCGCCCGTGGTCGAGCTCGCGGCGGCGCTGCTCGGTGAGCGCGACGTCGTGCTCGTCGAGGACCAGTGGTTCCGCAGCGAACCCGGCGCCACCACGCCGAGCCCGTGGCACCAGGACCAGCCGTACTACCGGCTCGACCGGCCGTTCCTCACGATCTGGGTCACCCTCGACGACATCGGCACCGACGCCTCGCTGCGCGTCGTGCCCGGCTCGCACCTCGGCCCGCAGCACCCGCCCGTGCCGTTCGTGCACGTAGCGACCGGCGCCGGCAGCGCGACGCAGCCGCCGCCGGTCGACGAGTCCACGGTGTGCTCGTGGGACCTCCGCGCCGGCGACGCGATCGCGCTCGATTCGCGCGTGCTCCACGCGACCGGCCGCGCCACGCTGCCGCGCCCGTTCCGCCGGGTGTCCACCCGCTGGGCGGCGCCGGGCACGCGCTACGTCGACGTCGATACCGAGACGGCAGCGTTCTGGGACCTCATCGAGCACGGGCGACGGGCCGGTGACCTCCTCGCGTGCGATGCCTTCCCGTTGATCCGCAGGAGGACGACATGACACGACCCACCCACCCCGGCGCCACCGGCCTCGACCGGCGACGGCTGTTGCGCACGTTCGCCGGTGCCGGCGCGGTGCTCCTCGGTGCCCCGTTGCTCGGCGCGTGCGGCGACGACGATGACGACGACGCGAGCGGCGGCGCCACTGCACCCGGCGGTGCCGGGACGGGGCCGACCAGACCGGGCGAGCTGCTCCCGACGACGCTGCAGCTCTCCTGGACGCCGAGCGTGCAGTTCGGCGGCAGCTTCCTGGCCAAGGACCGCGGCTACTACGAGGCCGAGGGCCTCGACATCACGTTCGGCCTCGGCGGCCCCAACGTCGCCGGCGACGCCCAGACCGTCAGCGGCGCCGCGCTCATGAACATCTCCGCCGGGGACGGCGTGGCCCGCTCGAACATGGAGGGCGCCGGGCTGACGATCGTCGGGATGCAGTACCAGAAGTGCCCCGCGACGCTGCTGTCGCTCGAGGAGAAGGGGATCACGACGCCGCAGGCGCTCGTCGGCACCCGCATCGCCGTGGCCGGTGCGGACACGCCGGCGCTCGACGCGTTCCTCCGCGCCAACGGCATCGACAAGTCGGAGGTCGAGCTGATCCCGAGCCAGTACGACCCGGCGGTGCTCACGGCGGACCAGGCGGACTCGATCTTCTGCTTCTACAACGACCTGCCCGTCGCCCTCGAGGTGCAGGGCATCGCCCACCACTCGATGCTGCTCGCCGACTTCGGCTACAACCCGGCGTCGCAGGTGTACACGGTGCTCACCGAGTCGCTGCAGGACGAGCGGCGGGACCAGATCATGCGCCTGCTGCGGGCGGAGATCCGGGGTTGGCAGGACTACCGCACCGACCACGCCGAGGCGGCCGAGCTCGCCGTCGAGATGTACCCCGACGCCGGGCTCGACCTGGAGACGCAGCTCGCCCAGGCGGAGGTGCAGCTCGACCTCATGTACAGCGAGGTCACCGACGAGCACGGCTTCGCCTGGTTCACCGACGAGCTCGTCGAGGACAACATGGCCCTGTTCGCCGACCTCGGGATCACCGGTGCGACCCCCGAGCTCTTCGACCGGTCGCTGCTCGAGGAGATCTTCGCCGACGGCCCGACCATCTGATGCCGATCTGATGCCCGCCCGGCAGGACCGCCCCCGATGACGACCGACACGATCGCCGCGCCGTCGGTGCAGTGCCGCGGCGTGAGCAAGCAGTTCGGCACCGGCCGCCACGCCGTCGCCGCCCTGGAGGACGTCACGCTGACCCTGCGCCCCGGCACGGTCACCGCGCTCGTCGGGCCGTCGGGGTGTGGCAAGTCGACGCTGCTGCGGATCATCGCCGGCCTGGAGACGGCCTCGAGCGGTGACGTCCGCGTCGACGACCGCAGCCCCGACGAGCTCCGGCGCAGCGGGCAGATCGCCGTCGCCTTCCAGGACGCCTCGCTGCTGCCGTGGCGGTCGGTGGCGTCGAACATCGCCCTCGCCCGCACGCTGGCCCGGCAGCGTCCTGACGCGCGACGCGTGCAGGAGCTCATCGACCTGGTCGGCCTGAGCGGCTTCGAGCGGGCCAAGCCCGCACAGCTGTCCGGTGGGATGCGCCAGCGGGCGGCGATCGCCCGGTGTCTCGTGACGTCGCCGCGCCTGCTGCTGCTCGACGAGCCGTTCGGCGCGGTCGACGAGCTGACCCGTCGCCGGCTCAACCTCGAGCTGCCACCGATCTGGCAGGACGGCACGAGCACGTGCCTGCTCGTGACCCACTCGATCCCCGAGGCCGTGCTGCTCGCCGACGAGGTCGTGGTGATGACGGCCCGCCCCGGGCGCATCGCCGCCGTCGTGCCCGTGCCCATCGAGCGACCGCGGCGCGCCAAGCACCTGCACGCGCCGGAGTTCCACGCCCTCGTCGACGAGGTCGGGACGCTGCTCGGCGTCGACGTCGACCGCCGGGGCGACTGAGCGGTGACCCTCGTCGCGCCCGCCGAGCACGCCGCGGCGCCACCGTCGCGGCGGACCGGACGGCTCGTCGACGCCGGCGCGGTGGTGCGGGCCCTGGCCGGCGTCGCCATCGTGGTCGTGGCGTGGGAGCTGATCGCCCGCACGGTGCTCGACGGCACGAACGTGATCGCGCCACCGACCGGCATCGCCGATGCGATCGGCGATCACTGGTCGCTGTACCAGCGCGCCGCGCGCACGACCCTGTGGGAGGCGGCGCGCGGGTTCCTGTGGGGCAACCTCGTCGCCCTCGTGCTCGCCACGCTCGTTGCGATTGCACCGGTCACCGAACGGGTGGTGCTCCGCGTCGCGCTCGCGGTGTTCTGCCTGCCGCTCGTGGCGATGGGGCCGCTGCTGCGTGTCGTCTACGGCGCCGGTGACGGGCCCCAGGTCACGCTCGCCGCGCTGGCCGTCTTCTACACCACGCTGGTGCCCGTGATCGTCGGTCTGCGGGCGGTGCCCCGGACGTGGCTCGACCTGGTCGGCAGCTACGGCCGTGGCCGGCTGCGCGCGCTGGTCACCGTGCGTGCCCGGGCCTGCCTGCCGTACCTGTTCGCCGGACTCCAGGTGGCCGCGCCGGCCGCGTTCCTCGGTGCGCTCGTCGGCGAGTTCACGGGCGCGGAGCGCGGGCTCGGGCTCCTCACGATCAACTCGATGCGCGCCCTGCGGACCAACGAGCTGTGGGCCGTGGCCACGATCTCTGCGCTCATCTCGATGGCGGGCTACCTGCTCGTCGGTGCCCTCGCGCGGCGAGTGGCGGTGGGCCAGCCCGCCGTGCTGCTCGCGCCACCGCCCACCGGTGCGCGCGGCTCGGCACGGCGGCGCGCGGCGCGCAGCGCGGTCGAGCTCGTGGTGACAATGGCGATCCTCTGGGCGCTGTGGGTGGGGTCGATGGCACTGTTCGACCTCGACTCGTACTTCGCCAAGCGACCCGGAGACGTCTGGCGCTACCTCGCCAGCGGCCCGCAGGCGGCGGCCAACCGCCGCGAGCTGCTCGACACGCTCGGTGAGACGGCGCGCATCGCGGTTCCCGGCTACCTCGTCGGGCTGCTGCTCGGCGCCGCCGCTGCGGCGTCGTTCGAGCTGTGGGCACCGCTGCGGCGGACGCTGACCCCGTTCATGATCGCCCTGCGGTGCGTGCCGATCGTCGCCATCGCCCCGCTGCTCGTGGAGGCGTTCGGCCGCGGCGTCGTCGGCACCACGGCCACCGTGGCGATCATGACGTTCTTCCCGACGCTGGTCACCTGCTCCTACGGGCTGCGCCAGGTGCCCGGCCAGCTGCTCGACCTCTACGCCGTGTACCACACCGGCCGCGTGCGGACGCTCCTGTCGGCCCAGGTGCCGGCGATGGTGCCGGCGTTCTTCGCCGCCGCGCGCATCGCCGTGCCGGCGACGGTCCTGGCTGCCACCGTGGCGGAGTGGCTGGCCACCGGCACCGGGATGGGCAACCTCATGGCCCTGGCCGCGGTCAACAGCCGGTACGCCACGTTGTGGGCCTGCGTGGTCGTGGTCACGTTGGTGGCGTCGCTCGCCTACGGTCTGGTGGCGCTCGTCGAGCGCGTCGTGCTGCGGCGCGTCGCCCCCGAGCAGCTCGGGTGGTGACGTGCTGCGGATCGTGATCGTCACCCGGGGCGACCCGCACACGGTCTCGGGTGGGTTCCTGTACCACCGGCGCGTGGCCGAGCTGGCGCCGGAGGAGGGCGCGAGCGTGCGGTTCGCGTCGGTGCCGCCGCGTGCCCTGCCCCTCGCCGTCGCCGCCGGCCCGGCCGTGCTGCGCGCCGCGGCGCGCGACGCCGACGTGGTGGTCGTCGACAGCCTGGCCTCGCACGCGCTGGGGCCGCTGCTGCTCGTCGCCCGCCGCTGGCTGCCGCCGCTCGTGGGCAGCGTCCACCAGGTGCTCGGCGGGAGCGACGGCCCCCGGTGGCGGCGCACCGTCCTGGCGGCCGCCGACCGCCTGGCGTGGCGGGCGTGCCGCGCCCTCGTCGTGCCGAGCCGCCACCTCGCCGATCAGCTCGCCGCGTCCGGCGTGCGCACCCCGGCACACGTCGCCTCGCCGGGGTCCGACCTCGCCGCCGAGGACCCGGCCGGGCCGGTGCCGGACCTGCGCCGTGGGCGGCGGATCGCCGTGCTGTGCGCCGCCAACTGGCACGCCCGCAAGGGCATCACCGCGCTCCTCGACGCCGTCGCCCGCCTGCCACCCGACGCGGTGACGGTGCACCTGGCCGGGAACGAGGACGTCGAACCGGACTACCGCGATGCCGTGCTGGCCCGCGTCGAGGTGCTCGGTGACCGGGTCGTCCGCCACGGCACGGTCGCGCCCGAGCGGATGGGCGCCCTGTACCGGGGTGCCGACGTGTTCGTGCTGGCGAGCACGGCGGAGCCGTACGGGATCGTGTACGGCGAGGCGATGTCGGCCGGGCTCCCGGTCGTGGGATGGGCGGCCGGGAACCTGCCTGCGCTCGTCGACGACGGCGTGGAGGGCCGGGTGCTGCCCACCGGCGACGTCGACGCCCTGGCGGCGGCCCTGCGCGAGCTCGCCGACGACGAGCCCGTGCGTCGGCGCATGGGCACCGCGGCACGACGGCGCGCCGCCCAGCTGCCGACGTGGCGCGACACCACCCGCCGCTTCGTCGAGGCCTGCCGCGCCGCGGCCCGCTGACGCCGCGTCAGCACGGCACGACGCGCGTGGCGGATGTGGGCGCGGGCTCGCGAGCTCAGCTGCCGGGGTGTCTCGAGCGCCCGCGCAGCGCGCGGAGTCCGGACCCGGCAACTGTCCGGAGTCGGCGCCGCACGCGTCGCAGCGAGGTGTCCGGTCGCTCCTCCGTCGCCACGGTACGACGGGCTCGCGCGATCGAGGCATCGTGTGCAGGCGGACGCGCCTGTGGGCGGCGGAGGAGCACATGGAACTCGAGGGATCCCCACGCGGTCGGGCGCACGTCGGCGAGCTCGAGGTCGACCAGACCGAGGTGGGCCAGTCGCTCCCACAGGTCGACGAACGAGGCGGGGGTGAAGGTCCAGCAGTGGACGTCGACGTACTCACCGGCCTGCCAGCGGAGGCACAGTTCCATCGCGAACCGGTCGACGTCTTCGACGTCTGTACGTCGCGCCGCTTTCGCGCCGCGATCGCCGCGCCAGATCGCCTCGGTATCGGCGGGTGCCATCAGCGAGGCGAACTCGTACATCTGCCGCGGCGTCGGCGTGCTGGGCGCCTGGAGGTAGGCGTCGACGAGGTCCCAGATCTGCGTGAGTGGGCGGCGATGGTCGAAGCAGTACCGCTTGTCAGGAACGACGAGTGCAATGACCCCATCGGGCTCGAGCACCTCGGCGATCTCTGCCAGCCATCCGTCTCCCTCGCCACGCAGCTCAGGTGAGCGGTGTGCGTCCGTGGCGGCCCGGTTGCTCATGTTCGGCCCGAGCCGTGATGTGATCATGAGCGTTGTGCGCGCTCGGTGGCCCGCTTGCTCATGTTCGGCCGGGTGTGAGCTCCAAAGGTGAGCGTTGTGCGTGCCTGGTGGCCCGGTTGCTCATGTTCGGCCGGGTGTGAGCCCCAAAGGTCGATCCCGCCGCAGTCCGTCAAACGCGACCCACGGACGGCCGCTGGCGAGAGGCCGCTGACCATCCGACGAGGACATCGAGCGACGATGCTCGCCGCGGTGTCAGCGCGGCACGACATCGAGCACGGACGCGATCGTGCGCCGCGAGCGGCTCGGCGTGACGGCGAGCGAGTTCCGTTCCCGCCACCGCCCGTGGAAGTCGCACCCGCCACGCCGGCGCATGTGCGTCGTGAGCGCGAACCGGTCGCCACGGATGCGGACGTGGCCGTACTCGACGGGCCGTCCGAGCACGTCGTACATCAGCCGCTCCCACAGCAGGAGCGGTCTGCCGGGCTCTACGGCGAGGACCGAGGACGTCGCCTCGTCCACGAGCGTCGCCTCGATCCGGAGGTCGGCGTGCTCGACCGGGTGCCCGAGCGCCCGCTCGACGAGGTCGTCGAGCGGACACCGCGACGCCGTCGGCTCGGATGCCAGGATCTCCCCGATCCCGCACGGCAGCCACGACGACCGCAGCATCACGGGCTCGCCGTCGAGGGTCTGGCGACGCTCGGCATGGATGACCGGAGCGCCCTCGGGGACCTCCAGCCGTTCGGCGACGAGCTGCGGCGCCGGCACCGTCTCGTGCACGAGCAGCTCCCAGCGGACGCGCGCGTCGCCGTCGTCGATGTGACGCAGGATCGCGCCGAGGTGCTCGATCTGGATCACCTGGCGCTCCCGTGCGACCACGAACGTGCCGGCCCCCTGCAGGCGATCGATCAGTCCCTCGCCACGCAAGAGGTCGAGTGCTTCACGGATGACCCCCCGGCTGACGCCGAAGTGGGTCATCAGCTCCCACTCGCTCGGGAGCATGTCGCCGGGGAGGAGGCGCTGGACGATCGTGGTCCGCAGGAGCTCACGGGTGCGACGCACCGCCGGAGTCCGGCGCCGGGCGACGAGCGCCAGGTCGTGGGGGCGGGGGTTGGTGCGGGCGGTCACCCGTCGCACCATCGCGTGCGGCCGTTTCCGACGCGCTGCAACTCGATGAGCAGCGTGTTACGTGCGCCTCGCAGCCCCGGCCACTGCGGCCGCGTCCGGACGCGACAACGCCGCCTGCTCGAGAGGCAGGCGGCGTCGCGGGGGGTTTCTGGGGGGTATGGGGGGGTTGGAGACAGCCGGCTCGGGCCGGCCGTACGGCCCCCATGATCGAGGATCCGCGGCGGGATGTGCACGCGCGGACCCGTGGTCAGTTGTCACATGCGGCGTGCGTGGCGACGGGCGGGCTCGAGCCGGCCGTCGGGCGCGCGATCACGCGTGGCCGGTCGGCGTGAGCTTGGAGCAGCACCCCGGTCGTCAGGACCGCACGGCGTCGGCCGCGCGGGACGCACGCACGCGGCGTCACCGGGGTGGTGGGCGAGGGGGGACTTGAACCCCCACGAGGGAACCCTCACTGGCACCTGAAGCCAGCGCGTCTGCCATTCCGCCACTCGCCCGAGCAGCACCGCAACGCTACCAACGTCACCGCCGGGCACCACCAGCCGATCGGAGCCGGCCCGAGCCGCACGCCCGCGACCAGGGGATTCGTCCCCGGTGCCGGCCCGACGGGGTGCCCCGAGGCCGTCGGGGGCCACCGGTAGGATCGCTCCCCACCTATGGGTTTGCAGTCACTGGAACGACGCCTGGAGCGTATGGTCGAGGGCGTGTTCCGTGGTTCGCGAGCCGCGATCCGGCCGATCGAGCTGGGCCGCCGCCTGGTCCGGGAGATGGACGACCAGCGGTCCGTCGACGTCAAGGGCCGGCGCATCGTGCCGAACGACTTCCTGATCCACCTCAACCCCCGCGACCTCGCCAGCTTCGCCGACATCGAGGACGTCCTGCAGGCGGAGCTCGTCGAGGCGGCCCGCGAGTACGCCCGCGAGGAGGGCTACCACTTCATGGGCCCCGTCCGGGTCCGGCTCACGGCCGACGAGACCCTGCGGCCCGGTCGCTTCGCCGTCGTGGCGACGCTGCGCCAGAGCGCGGGGGGCGTCGGCGCCGGGTCGCTCGTGCTGCCGTCCGGCGAGCGCATCTCCCTGGGCGACCGTCCGATCATCATCGGCCGCCAGAGCGACTGCCACGTCACCCTCAACGATCAGAACGTGAGCCGCCGGCACGCCGAGATCCGGCCGGGCCGCGGCGCCTACGTCATCCGCGACCTCGGCTCGACCAACGGCACCTTGGTCAACGGCACCCGCATCGTCGCCGAGCAACGGCTCCGGGACGGCGACATCCTGGGCTTCGGCTCGACCTATGTACGTTTCGAGGCGTCGTAGGCCCCGCCGCCGGGGTGGACACCTCGCACCATGACTGATCAGGCGCTCGACATCCTCAAGCTGGTCCTGCTGGGCCTGCTGTACCTCTTCTTCGCCCGCGTCCTCTGGGCGGTGTGGAGCGAGGTGCGCAGCGCCAACACCCGCGCGGCCGGGCCGGCGATGCCGCCGATCCCCGACGAGCAGACCGCCGCCCTGGGCGCACCGGCGCCGAGCGAGCCGCGCGGCCGGCGGCGGGCCCGCAAGGGCCACCGCGGACGGGTGGCCCGGCTGGTGATCGTCGAGCCCAAGGAGCGCCGCGGCGCGGCGTTCCCGCTCGGCGGCGAGCTCACCGTCGGTCGTGACCCCTCCTGCACGATCACGATCGAAGGTGACACGTTCGTGTCCAGCACCCACCTGCGGATCTATGAGGTCGAGGGCCAGGCGTTCGTCGAGGACCTCAACTCGACGAACGGCACCTTCCACAACGGCAACCGCCTGATCGGCGCCCGCCTGCTGCACCCCGGCGACCGCATCCAGGTGGGCTACACCGTCCTGGAGGCCCAGTAGTGGCCGAGCTGCGCTGGGGCGCCGCCACCGACCCCGGCCGCGTGCGACCGGACAACGAGGACAACCTCCTCGCCGCGCCGAACGTGTTCGTCGTCGCCGACGGCATGGGCGGTCACCGCGCCGGCGAGGTCGCCAGCGCGCTCGCCGTCGACCTGCTGCGGGCCCGGCTGTCCGAGCCCGGCGCCGACCTCGAGCAGGTCGTCGCCGCGATCGCCGAGGTCAACAGCGACATCTACCGCGCCGCCAGCGAGAACCCCGAGCAGCAGGGGATGGGCACGACGATCACGGCGCTGGCCGTGATCTCGGCGAAGGGCCGGCGCCCGGCCGGGGAGGCGGCCGACGAGGATGCCACCACCAGCGGCGAGAAAGGTGCGTCTGCAACGACCGCCGAGGACGCAGCGCCGGAGGAGGCAGAGGAGGAGACGGAGGACGAGGGCCCCGACGAGCAGCTCGCCCTCGTCAACGTCGGCGACTCGCGGACCTATCTCCTGCGCCACGGCCGCCTACGGCGGATCACCGTCGACCACAGCTACGTGCAGGAGCTCGTCGCCACCGGGCACATCACCGACGACGAGGCCCGGAAGCACCCCCGCCGCAACATCGTCACCCGCGCCCTCGGCATCGACCCGACGGTCCGCGTCGACGCCTGGACGCTCCCGCTGGTGCGCGGCGACCGCTTCCTGCTGTGCAGCGACGGTCTCGTCGACGAGGTGCGCGACGACGACATCCTCCAGGTCCTCACGACCGTCACGGACCCGCAGGTCGCGGCCGACGAGCTCGTCGCCCTGGCCAACCGCAACGGCGGCCGGGACAACATCACCGTGATCGTCGTCGACGTCCTCGAGGGGGCCGACCCGCCCGACCCCGAGACCGAGCTTGACATCGAGCCGGCGTGGGACAGCGGCGCCACCGAGAGCACGTGGGTCGCCGACGAGCCCGAGGCGGAGGCACCGACGTACGACGACCTCGCCGCGCTCGTGGCCGGGCAGGATCCCGTGACGGCCGAGCAGCAGGCGGCGACCGAGCAGCAGGCGGCAACCGAGGCGACCGCCACGGCGACCGCCGCCGCGCCGACCGAACCGGCCCGGCCGGCGCGGCGCCGCCGGCGCCTACTCGGGTTCTTCGGCGCCCTCGGTGTGCTCGCCGTGCTCGTGCTGGCGTTCGTCATCGCCTCGGCGTACGCCCGCCGCGGCTACTTCGTGGCGTTCGACGACGAGGGTGTGGTCGTCGTCTACCGCGGCCGCCCGGACGGCTTCTTGTGGTTCGATCCGACCGTGGAAGCTCCCGCCAACCTCACCCGGGAGGCGCTCGACGAGGAGTCGATCGAGCGCGTCGAGGCCCGGTTCCGCTTCGACTCGCGCGAGGCGGCCGAGAACTTCGTCGCCCAGCAGCTGGAGACGACCACGACCACGACGACGACGACCACCACGACGACGACCACCACGACCACGGTGCCGTCCACGACCACGACGACCGCGCCCTGACGGGCGCCGTCGGCGCCTGCTGACGATGCCTGCGACCTCGCCCCTCGCCCGCGCCCGCCGCTCGACCGAGCTCACGCTCGTCGTCATGGCGGCGCTGATCACGGCGGGCGCCTACACGCTCGCCTCGCTCGGCGAGTACGCCGTGATCCCGGCGCGCATCGGGCCGTTCCTCGCCGTCATCCTCGGCCTGCTCGTGCTCGCCCACCTCGCCGTGCGCTGGCTCGCGGCAGGTGCCGACGGCACGCTGCTGCCGCTCGCCGCGCTGCTGCACGGCCTCGGCTACGTGATGATCACCCGGCTGGACGACCGCCTCGCCGGCCTGCAGACGACGTGGAGCCTCGTCGCCATCGGCGCGTTCATCGTCATGCTCGTCGCCGTCCAGCGCGCCCCGGACCTGGCGCGCTACCGATGGAGCCTCCTGCTGATCGGCGTCGTGCTCCTGCTCCTGCCCATGGTGCCCGGGCTCGGCTTCGGGGTCGGCGGGGCACGGATCTGGGTCAGCCTCGGGCCGATCAACTTCCAGCCCGGGGAGTTCGCCAAGCTGCTGCTCGCCATCTTCTTCGCCGGCTACCTGGCGGAGAACCGCGAGCTGATCGCCGAGAGCACGTGGCGCGTCGGGCCGCTGCGCCTCCCCGAACCGCGCCACCTGCTGCCGATCCTCCTGGCGTGGGGGTTCGCCGTGGTCGTGATGGTCGGCCAGCGCGACCTCGGCTCGTCGCTGCTGTTCTTCGCCCTGTTCGTGGTGATGATGTGGGTCGCCACCGAGCGGGTCAGCTACCTCGTCATCGGCCTCGTGCTCTTCGCCGGCGCCGCCTACGTGTCGTGGCTGCTGTTCGACCACGTGCAGACGCGGGTGGAGATCTGGCTCGACCCGTGGTCGGATCGCCTCGACCGCGGCTACCAGATCGTCCAGGCGCTGTACGGGCTGTCCGACGGCGGCATCATCGGCACCGGCCTCGGCCTGGGGAGCCCGAACACCGTGCCCGAGGCGCAGAACGACTTCATCTTCTCCTCGATCGCCGAGGAGCTCGGCCTGCTCGGTGGCTCGGCGGTGCTGATGGCGTACCTGCTCCTGATCGGCGCCGGGCTGCGCACCGCCCTGCGCACGGAGAACACGTTCGAGAAGCTGCTCGCCGTCGGCCTCACGACGATCGTCGGCGTGCAGGCCTTCATCATCATCGGCGGCGTCATCAAGCTCGTGCCCCTGACCGGCATCACGCTGCCGTTCGTCAGCTACGGCGGCTCGTCGCTGCTCTCGAACTACCTGATCCTGGCCCTGTTGATCCGCCTGAGCGACTCGGGCGCCCGCCGCCTGCACGAGCTGCCCGACGAGCCGACGCCGGCCGAGCGGTGGGCGGCGTGGCGGCTGCGCCGGCGGACGGGGCAAACCGAGACGGCGGAGCTGGAGGTGGTCGAGTGAACCGCCGGATCCGCCAGCTCGCCGTCGGCCTGATGGCCTGCTACCTCGCCCTGTTCGTCACGCTCAACTACTGGCAGGTCGGGCGCAAGCAGGAGCTCGACGCCTCCTTCGACAACACGCGGGCGATCCGCCGCGAGTTCGAGCGTCCCCGCGGCCCGATCCTCGCCGCCGACGGCACCGAGCTCGCCCGCTCCTTCCAAACCCCGCCCGGCAGCCCGTTCAAGTACCAGCGGGAGTACCCGCTGGGCGACCTGTTCGCCCACGTCACCGGTTACTACACGTTCGGGTTCGGCTCGACCGGCCTCGAGCGCACGCAGAACGACGTGCTCGCCGGGACGACACCGGAGCAGCAGCTGCTCGCCCTCCCCGACCTCCTCACCGGCGAGGAGGACCGCTCCGGCACGGTCGTCACGACGCTGCGACCAGAGCTCCAGCGCGTCGCCAAGGAGGCCCTCGGCGAGCGCGAGGGGTCGATCGTCGTCGTCGAGCCGGCGACCGGGGCGGTGCAGGCGATGTGGAGCTACCCGTCGTTCGACCCGAACCTCGTCGTCAACCCGGACTTCCAGGCCGCCGGCGACGTGCTGGCCTGGCTCGACGCCTCACCGGGTGACCCGCTGCTGGCGAACACGTACCAGCAGCGCTACATGCCGGGCTCGACGTTCAAGGTGCTGACGACGGCGATCGCCCTGGAGACCGGCGTGACCAGCCCGGAGACGGTCTACCCCGACGAGAACGCCTGGCTGCCGCCGCAGACCACCGACCCGATCCAGAACTTCCAGGGCACGACGTGCGGCGGCGACCTGATGGAGGTCTTCACGCGCAGCTGCAACATCCCCTTCGCCCAGATGGCCGTGGACATCGGGGTCGAGCGGATGCTGCAGGGCGTCGCCGAGTGGGGCGTCGGCGAGCCGGTGCCGATCGACCTGCCCCGCCCGGCGGCGAGCACGTTCGGCGACACCGAGAACCTGGAGCAGAACATCCCGCTGCTGGCGATGCGCGGGTTCGGCCAGAACGAGGTGCAGATGGTCCCCCTGCACATGGCGATGGTCGCGGCGACCGTCGCCAACGGCGGCCAGATGATGAAGCCGTACGTCGTGCAGGAGACCCGCGACCGCAGCGGCCGGGTCCTCGACCGCACCGAGCCGGAGGTGTGGAAGGCGCCGATCACCCCGGACACCGCCGAGATCCTGCGCCAGATGATGATCAGCGTCGCCGAGCGGGGCACCGCGAGCTGCTGCATCGCCCTCGCCGGCGGCATCCCCGTCGCCGCCAAGACCGGCACGGCCCAGCTGAACAACCCCGGCGAGGAGGAGCGCTCGCACGCGTGGATCATCGCCTTCGCCCCGGCCGACGCCCCCCGCTACGCGGTGGCGGTGATGCTCAAGGGCACCAACGCCGAGATCTCCGCCAGCACCGGCGGGCGCCTCGCCGGCCCGATCGCCAAGACCGTCCTCGACGCCGCCCTCGCCACGGAGGCCGGCGGATGAGCCCGATGCCGTGCCCGGGTGGCGCCATCGGTGAACGGACCATCCTCGGTAACCTCGGCGGGCGGCGCGTGACCGCTTCGCCGCGCCCGGCAACGAGACTGCAGTGACGACCAACGACCGCACGGCGATCATCAACGATCGCTACGAGCTGTTCAAGCGCATCGGACGCGGCGGCATGGCCGACGTGTTCCTCGGTCGCGACCGCCTGCTCGACCGGCAGGTGGCGATCAAGGTGCTGTTCCCGGAGTTCGCGGTCGACCCGAACTTCGTCGAGCGCTTCCGCCGGGAGGCCCAGGCCGCGGCGAACCTGAGCCACCCCAACATCGTCAACGTCTACGACTGGGGCCGCCACGCCGGCACGTACTTCATCGCCATGGAGTACGTCCACGGGCGCACGCTCGCGGACATCCTGCGCACCAACGGGCGGATCACCCCCCGCCAGGCCGCCGAGATCGCCAGCGAGGTCGCCGCCGCGCTCAACTTCGCCCACGAGGCGGGGCTGGTCCACCGGGACATCAAGCCGGCGAACATCCTCATCGGGTCGAACGGCCAGGTGAAGGTCGCCGACTTCGGCATCGCCCGAGCGATGAACGCGCCCAGCGAGTCGAGCCTCACCCAGGCCGGCGCAGTGATGGGCACGGCCACGTACTTCTCGCCCGAGCAGGCCCAGGGCGCCCAGCCCGACCCGCGCAGCGACCTGTACTCGCTCGGCATCGTGATGTACGAGATGGTCGCCGGGCGCCCGCCGTTCACCGGCGAGAACCCGGTCGGGATCGCCTACAAGCAGGTCCACGACCACCCCCAGCCGCTCAACCAGCTCGTGCCCGACGTCCCCCGCGCCTACGAGGCGATCGTCGCCAAGCTGCTGGCGAAGGACCCGAAGGTCCGCTACCCCACCGCCAACGCGCTGCGCGACGACCTGCGCCGGTTCCGCAACGGCGAACCGGTGCTCGCCCTCGCCGCGGCCACCGGCGCCGCACGGGCGGCCGCCGCGGCCAACGCCACGGCCGCGGTCACCGCAGCGAACCCGACCGCGGCGGCGGCGACGGTGCCGCTGGCCGCCGCCGACGCCACGGGCAGCCAGCGCACGGTCGTCCAGGAGTCGTTGCCGAGCGGCCTGCCCACGGGCGCGTCCCCCGCGGCGCGCTACTACGAGCCGCCGCCGTCGCGCACCGGCTGGTACGCGCTCGCCGCGTTCTTCGCCCTGATCGCCCTCGGCATCGGCGGCGTGCTGCTGTTCAACGCCCTGTCCGGCGACGACGAGGCCAGCTCCAACGTGCTGCCGGACTACGTCGGCTGGCCGCTCGACGAGGCCATCGCCGACCTCGACGAGCGCGGCCTCGCGTTCCGACCGGTCCCCGAGCCGAACTCGACCGTGCCGGTCAACGTCGTGCATCGGACGAACCCGGTGGCGGGCACGATCGTCGTCGAGGGCCAGGCCGTCGAGCTGTTCTACAACCCCGAGCCCGAGCTGCAGGAGGTCCCCAACGTCGAGGGCCGGCCACTGCCGGAGGCGCAGCGGATCCTCGCCGAGGCGGGCTTCCGCGTGAGCGACGAGATCATCTCCGAGGAGAGCGACGAGATCCCCGAGAACTCGGTGATCCGCACGGAGCCCCCTGCCGGCACCCGGGTCCCCCAGGACGAGATCATCACCCTCGTCGTGTCGTCCGGCCCGAACCAGGTCGCCGTGCCGAGCATCGTCATCGGCCAGCCCGTCGACCAGGCCCGGGCGTTCCTCCAGGACGAGTACGGGTTCACGGTCGACATCGTCGAGCGGGAGACCACGGAGGTGGCCGCCGGCCTGGTGATCGACACCGACCCGCGCCCCGGCACGCTCGTCGACCGGGGCGGTCGGGTGACGCTCATCGTCTCCGCGGGCGCCCCGTCGGCGGAGGTGCCCCGGGTGATCGGCATGACCGAGGCCGAGGCCCGCGCCGCGCTGGCGCAGTTCCGGGTCCAGGTCACGACGCAGGAGCTGCCGGCCGGCGACGGCAACGACGGCCGCGTCGTCGCCCAGAGCATCAACCCCGGCCAGCGCGCCCCGGTCGGCTCGTCGATCACGATCACGATCGGTCGGGCGGCGGCGCCGACGACGACGCGCCAGCCGGCGCCGACCACCACCCAGCCGCCGACCACCACGACCCAGGCGACCACGACCACGCAGGCCACCACCACCACGACGACCACCACCACTCAGGCCTGACGGCGTCCCGACAGCGCTGTGGACGGCGCTCGGTAGCCTCGATCACATGCCGAGCATCGGGACCGTCCTGTGGGTGGCGATCGGTGTGCTGATCGGCATCGGGGTGTGGAAGCTCGGGATCGGCATGCTGCGGTCGCTGTCCCGCGTCCAACCGCCGCCCGAGCCCGGCGAGCTGCGCAAGGTGAACGTGCGCTATCGCTGCGCGGTCTGCGGCGTGGAGCTGCGGCTGACGATGGCGCCCGACGACGATCCGCCGCCCCCGAAGCACTGCCTCGAGGACATGGTGCTGGTCGCCCCGGTCATGGACTGAGGATCACCGCCGGAGTTGTCCACAGGTTGGGGAGAAACCTGCGGACAAACGACAGAGGTGTGATTCCGGCGGGCGCCGCTAGCGCCACTTGGTGGCCGTGTACAGGCCCCCGAGCAGGCAGATCAGGCCGATCACCATCGGCCAGTTGCTGTCGTCGAACACCAGGTAGCGGGCCATGATGGCGAGCCCACCGACGACGAACAGGGCGAGCATCAGCACCGGCACCCATGCCGGGCTCTCCTGCGCGTGTGGGGGCGTCGGCGGCGTGTACCGGGACGACGGCCCGACCGTGCTCGCCGACGAGGTGCGGGCCGCCCTCGCCTGGGCCGGCCGCTCGCCGGGCCTGGTCCCCGCCGGCGTGGTCCGCCCACCTGTCTTGCGCTTCGGAGGAGCCATATCGCCCAGAGCGTAAAGGACGCGGCGCCCGGAGCGACCAGGACCCCGCGGCGCACACGCCCAGCGACCGGCGCACCCGCTCACGTGCACGCCGCCGCCCGAGCCCGAACGGGAGGCTGGCGGCGGGGCAGGCGTCGCTAGCGTCTGCGACGTGGCCGCGAGGATCCTGGTGCTGGACAACTACGACAGCTTCGTGTTCAACCTCGTCCAGTACCTCGGCGAGCTCGGCGCCGAGCCGATCGTGTACCGCAACGACGCCCTCACCGTCGACGAGGCGCTGGCCCTGGGGCCCGACGGCGTGCTCGTCTCCCCCGGCCCGGGCCGACCGGAGGACGCCGGGATCATCTGCGACGCGATCCCCGCCTTCGCCGAGCACGGCACGCCGGTGCTCGGTGTGTGCCTCGGGCACCAAGCCATCGGCCACGTGTACGGCGCAGCGATCGTCGGTGCCGCCGAGCTGATGCACGGCAAGACCTCGGCGATCGAGCACCAGGGCGTCGGGGTCTTCGCCGGGCTGCCCTCGCCGCTCACCGCGACGCGCTACCACTCCCTCACGATCGACCCGGCGACGCTGCCTCCCGCGCTCGAGGTCACGGCCACCACCGCCGACGGCACGATCATGGGCGTCCGCCACGTCGACCACGAGGTCGAGGGCGTCCAGTTCCACCCCGAGTCGGTGCTCACCGTCGCCGGCCACGACCTGCTGCGCAACTTTCTCGCCCGCTGCTGAACGCCCCCGGACGCGCCACGGTCCGGACCCCGGTCACCCACGACCAGGATCCGGACCGCCGACAGCGGGTCAGGACCGGCCGATCAGCCGAGCCGCTCGATGATCGTGGCGTTGGCCATGCCGCCGCCCTCGCACATCGTCTGCAGGCCGAAGCGGCCACCGGTGCGCTCGAGCTCGTTGAGCAGCGTGGTCATCAGGCGGGCGCCGGAGCACCCGAGCGGGTGGCCGAGGGCGATGGCGCCACCGTTCGGGTTGACCTTCTCCATGTCCGGGTGGAACTCCTTCTCCCACGCCAGGACGACGGAGGCGAAGGCCTCGTTGATCTCGATCAGGTCGATGTCGTCGAGCGTCTTGCCCTTGCCCCAGCGCTCGAGGACCTTGGCCGTGGCCGGGATCGGCGCGGTGAGCATCAGCCGCGGGTCGGCGGCGGCGAGGGCGAACTCGACGAAGCGCGCCCGCGGGGTGAGGCCGAGCTGGTTGGCCTTCTCCTCGCTCATGATCAGGAGCGCGGCGGCGCCGTCGGTGATCTGCGACGAGTTGCCGGCGGTGACGCGCCCACCCTCTTCCTCGGGACGGAACGACGGCTTCAGCTTGGCGAGCGACTCCATCGTCGTCTCGCGCAGGCCCTCGTCCCGGGTCATCATCTCGCCGTCGGCACCGAGCACGGGGAGGATCTCCCGCTCGAAGCGGCCCTCCTCGGTCGCCCGGATGGCCCGCCGCTGGCTCTCGCAGCCGAAGCGGTCCATGTCCTCGCGGGTGATGTTCCACTTGTCGGCAATCAGCTCGGCGGAGATGCCCTGGGGCACGAGGCCGCCCTGGTCCGCGTAGCGGGCACCCACCCGCGGGCCGAACGGGTAGCCGAACTTGCCGTCGGCCATCGAGGCGCCCATCGGGACGCGGGTCATCACCTCGACACCGGCGGCGACCACCACGTCATAGGCACCGGCGAGCACGCCCTGGGCGGCGAAGTGGGCGGCCTGCTGGCTCGACCCGCACTGGCGGTCGACGGTGGTGCCGGGCACGCTCTCGGGCCAGCCGGCGGCGAGCACCGCGTTGCGGGCGATGTTCACGCCCTGCTCACCGACCTGCATGACGCAGCCCATCACGACGTCGTCGATGATGCCCGGGTCGATGCCGGTGCGCTGGACGAGCGCATTGAGCGTCTCGGCCGCGAGGTCGACGGGGTGCCAGTCCTTCAGCTTCCCGTTGCGCTTGCCGAGGGGGGTGCGAATGGCGTCGACGATGACGGCAGTGGTCATGGCTGCTCCTGTAACCGATGGTCGGGGAACCGCTCCCTGACCCGTGGGTCAAGTCTGCCAGGCGATGGCTGGGCGAGCGACGTTGCGCCGGGGTACCCGTTTGTGCCAGGTGCCCGACGCGACGAGCCGCGCCGGCGCGTCGGGCGCGCGCGGACCGCCGCCCGCACGTCCGGGCGGCGGCGACGAGCAACCCGGCTCGGCACGCGTCCGGCGCGGGCGGACGCCGCGCCTGTGCCGGCCGTGGTCAGAGCGACGAGGCGAGCTGATCGAGCACGCGGCGCAGCGTTGCGACGTCGTCGTCGCTCAGCAACCGCGACACGTGCTGTTGCACGGCGCGGCGGTACGTGACGTTCATCTCCCGCCACAGTGTGCGCCCGCGCTTGGTCAGCTCGACGACGACCGCGCGCTGGTCGTCGACGCCTGCCGGCCGGGTGCGCTGCACCCAGCCCTCCTCCTCGAGGCGGTCGAGCCGTCGGCTGAGGCTGGAGCGCACCAGGCGCAGCTCCTCGGCGAGATCGCTCGGTCGGGCGGCGCCACCGAGGCGCTGCAGCCCGGCGAGCACGTCGAACCACCCGAGCGAGACGTCCCACTCGGCGACCAACGCCTCGTCGATCTTGCGCTCCAGCGCAGCGGTCACGGATTGCAGGTCCCGCCAGACGGCGAGCCTGGCGGCATCGAGTCGCGCCATGGTCAAGCCGCCTTCAACAGCACGGCGCCCGGTGACGTCATGCGATCGAGGACGTTGGCAGTGCAGTTGTCCGTCTGGTACTGGCGCCCGAGCGCCGCCCGCCCGACGACGGTCGTCGCGGCGCGACGACCCGTCGGGATCTCGGCGATGCCCGCTGGGGCGTGAGGGCGCTCGCGGTCGACCGTGTGCATGTCGCTTGTTCGCCCGCTCGCCACCTCAGGCCCGGTCACCGTGAACCAGACACCCATGAGGTGTGTCATGGCGCCACGCTAGCCCTTGATCCCGCAGCTTCTGACCCACGAGCCAGGGAAGCGACGCGAGTCACCAACCGAGCTCGTCGCAGCCCAGGTGATCCTCTGGTTCGATCTGCAACGTTGCGTGCCCGATGCCGTAGCGGTGGCGCAGCAGGTCCCGTGCCTGGTCGAGGACGCCGTGGTGATCGGTGGCCGCCGTCACCATCAAGTGTGCGGACGCAACCTCCATGTCGGACGTCAGCGTCCACACGTGGAGGTCGTGGACGTCGACCACCCCGTCCAGTGCGGCGAGGTCGGCGCGCATCGCGTCGATGTCCGTGCCCGGCGGGGCGGCCTGCACGAGGATGCGCAGCGCCTGCCCGGCGAGGCGCAGCGTGCGGGGCACGATCCACAGCCCGATGCCGATGCCGACCACGGGGTCCACCCAGGTCCAGCCGGTGAGCTGGAGGACGATCGCCCCGGCGATCACGCCGATCGAGCCGATGGTGTCGGCCAGCACCTCGAGATAGGCGCCCTGGACGTTGAGGGACTCCCGGGCGCCCTCGCGCAGGAGGGCGAAGGCGACGAGGTTGGCGGCGAGGCCGGCGACGGCGATGAGCAGCATGGGCACGCCGAGCACGTCGGCCGGCTCCTGGAAGCGGCGGATGGCCTCGACGAGGACGTAGCCGGCGACGGCGAGCAGGAGCACGGCGTTGGCGAGGGCGGCGAGGATCTCCAGGCGGTACCAGCCGAAGGTGCGCTGCGAACGACGTGAGCCGCGGCTGGCCAGGTGGATCGCGGCGAGCGCCATGCCGATGCCGGTGACGTCGGTGAGCATGTGCCCGGCGTCGGAGAGCAGCGCCAGGGAGCGGGTGACCAGGCCGCCGATGATCTCGGCGACCATGAACACGACGAGGACGACGAACGCGGCGAGCAGGCGTCCCTGGTGGCGCGCGCCGGCCGAGACGGCGCCGGGCCGGTGGGCGTGCCCGTGCGCGTGGCCGTGCGCATGGGTGTGCCCGGCCATCAGTGCCCGCCGTCGTGGCGCAGGTGCTGGAGCGTCAGCTCGAGCACGAGGCGGACGTGGGCGTCGGCGAGGGCGTAGTAGACGAGCCGCCCCTGCCGGCGGTTGCGCACGATCCCCGCGGTCCGCAGCAGCCGCAGTGCGTGGGAGACCGACGACTCGGGCATCCCGACGGCCTCGGCGATGTCGGTGACGCACCGTTCGTCGGCCTCGAGCAGGGCGAGGAGGATCTGGACGCGTGTCGGGTCGCCGAGCAGCTTGAACTGCTCGGCGAGCAGGTTGGCCTCCTCGCGGTCGACGGCCGAGGAGGGGGCGCGGGTGGTCGGCGTGGCGGCGGCTGACATCTGCACAGTTGTTCAGATGTTACCGCCGGCCGCCCTCCCCGAACATCTGACGCGAGTTCGGTCCGCTGAGCGGACCGAACTCGCGTCAGAAGTGGAGGGGAGGGAGGGAGACCAGGTCTGGGTCAGGCGAACGCCGCGGCCAGGACGTCCGCGTAGGTCGACGCGAGGTGGAACGTCATCTCCTTGCGGACAGCCTCGGGGACATCCTCCAGGTCGGCCTCGTTGCGCTTGGGCAGGATGACCTCGGTCAGCCCGGCGCGGTGGGCGGCGAGCACCTTCTGCTTCACCCCGCCGATCGGCAGCACCGCGCCCTGCAGGGTGATCTCACCCGTCATCCCGACGGTCTCCTTGACCGGCTGGTTGCGCAGCAGGCTGACGAGCGCCGTGGTCATCGTGATGCCCGCGGACGGCCCGTCCTTGGGCACCGCGCCCGCCGGGACGTGGACGTGGAACCGCCGCCGCACGGCCTCGGGGTCGACGCCGAGCTCCTCGGCGTGCGAGCGCACGTAGTTGAGGGCGATCTGCGCCGACTCCTTCATGACGTCACCGAGCTGCCCGGTGAGGGTCAGCCCCGGCTCGCCCTCGGCAGCGGTCGGGAACGCGGTGGTCTCGATGAACAGCACGTCCCCGCCGTGGCCGGTCACCGCCAGCCCGGTGGCGACGCCCGGCAGCTCCGTGCGCTCCGGGACGTCGTCGACCACCTTCGGTCGGCCGAGCCACTCGGTCAGGTGGTCCTTGTCCAGCGCCGGCAGCCGCTCACCCGCGGCGATCTTGGCCGCCGCCTTGCGGGCGAGTCGGCCGAGCTCGCGCTCCAGCGAGCGCACGCCGGCCTCCCGCGTGTAGCTGCGGATGATGGCGAGGATCGTGTCGTCGTCGACCGTCAGCTCGTCGGCGCGCAGGCCGGCGCGCTGCAGCTGGCGCGGCAGCAGGTAGCGCTTGGCGATGAAGATCTTCTCGAAGTCCGTGTAGCCGTCCAGGCGGACGACGTCCATCCGGTCGAGCAACGGCGCCGGGACGTTCTCCAGCACGTTGGCGGTCGCGATGAACACGACCTCGGACAGGTCGAGGTCGACCTCGAGGTAGTGGTCGCGGAACGTGTGGTTCTGGGCCGGGTCGAGCACCTCGAGCAGCGCCGCGGTGGGGTCGCCGGACCAGGCACCGGCACCGAGCTTGTCGACCTCGTCGAGGAGCACGACCGGGTTCATCGTGCCGGCCTCGGTGATCGCCTTCACGATGCGCCCGGGCTGCGCCCCGACGTACGTGCGCCGGTGGCCGCGGATCTCGGCCTCGTCACGGACGCCGCCGAGGGCGACGCGGACGAACCTGCGCCCCATCGCCCGCGCGATGGACTCGCCGAGGCTGGTCTTGCCGACGCCGGGCGGGCCGACGAGGGTCATGATCACGCCGTTGCCGCGGCGCGCCGACGACCGCTCCTCCGCGTCGTGGAGGTGGCGCTCCTGGCGCAGCTTGCGCACGGCCAGGAACTCGATGATCCGCGACTTGACGTCGGCCAGGCCGTAGTGGTCCTCGTCGAGGATCGCCTGGGCCGCGGCGAGGTCGATGGTGTCGTCGCTGCGGACGCCCCAGGGGACCTCGAAGATGCGATCGAGCCAGGTGCGGATCCAGCCGTGCTCGGGCGACTGCGAGCTGGTCCGCTCGAGGCGGTCGATCTCCTTGGCGATGAAGCTCTTGACGCTCTCCGGCGCGTCGAGGTCGGCGAGCTTGGTGCGGTACTCCTCGACGATGTCGTCGTCGCCCTCACCGAGCTCCTTGCGGATCGCGTTCAGCTGCTGGCGCAGCAGGTACTCGCGCTGCTGCTTGTCCATGCCCTCGGAGACGTCGTTGCGGATCGTCTCGGCGACCTGCAGCTCGGCGAGGTGCTCGCGCGCCCAGGCCAGGACGAGCTCGACGCGGGCAGCGACGTCGACGGCGGCGAGGACCTCGCGCCGGCGCTCCTCGGCGAGGTCGGCCCAGCCGACGACGGCGTCGGCGAGCGCGCCCGGCTCGAGGCCGGCGCGCAGGATGTCGGGCAGGCGGCGCGAGCGACGCAGCTCGGCGACCTGCTCCAGCACGGCGCGCAGCTCGCGGGCCAGTGCCTCCACGCGGGGCGTCGGGCGGGGGTCGCGGATGATCTCGGCGTCCGCGTAGGTGGCGCCGCGCTCGGACGCGTGCACGGCGTGGATGCGGGCGCGGGCGTCGACGCGGACGATGGCGACGGGCTCTCCCGTCGGCAGCGCACCGACGTCGGGCACCTGGGCGACGACACCGAGCTGGTCGGTGCCGCTGGCGCGCAGGAGCACCCGGCCGTCGCCGGTGGCCCGCGCGGCCTCGACGGCGCGGCGCGCCTGGTCGGTGACGAGCGCCAGGGTGATCACCGCCCCGGGCAGGACGGTGCTGGGCAGCTCGGCGAGGGGCAGGCGGACGGCCGCCGGGGACGTGGTGCTGGCGACGGGATCGCTCATGGATCGAAGGGTATCGATGGATCCGGCGATCGCGTCGATCCTTGATACGAAGTGACTCAAGTTCTCTGAGTCGTCGCCAGTGCAAGCGCGTCGTCCCAGCTCACACGATCGGCGAGGGGCCGCCGATACGCCATCACGAGCCGTGGCACGTTGACGCCGAGCACGCCCCAGAGCCGGTCGCCGCGGCCGTAGAAGGCGAGGAAGCGGTGCGCCGCCGGGTCGCCGACGACCACCTCCACCCGGTCCGCGGCGGTCGTCGCCGGCCGGCCGAGGACCTGGATGCGGTGGCGGTGCTGGTCGCTCCAGACGAACGGCACCGGGGTGTACGGCACCGGCGTGCCCCCCTCGAGCACGGCGAGCAGGTTGCGGGCCGCATGGGCGCCCTGCTCGGCTGCGTTCGTCCAGTGCTCGATCCGCATCTCCTCGCCGTACAGCTCGTTGGGCCAGCGGGCGAGGTCCCCGGCGGCGAACACGCCCGGCAGCGGCGTGGCCAGCGTCGGGTCGCACACCACGCCGTCGCGCAGCTCCAGCCCGCTCGACTCGAGCCACCCCGTCGCCGGCGCCACGCCGATGCCGACCACGATGACGTCGGCGGGCACGACACCACCGTCGGCGAGCGTCACCCCGTCCTCGGCGAGGCCGGCGACGGTCACACCGCACCGCAGATCGATGCCCGCCTCGACGAGGGCCGCAGCCGCGAGCGTGCCCATCTCGGCGCCGAGGCCGCGGCCGAGCGGGGCGTCGAGGCCTTCCAGGACCGTCACCGAGCAGCCCTTGGCGTGGGCGGTCGCGGCGACCTCCAGGCCGATGAACCCGGCGCCGATGAGGACGACGCGCGCCGTGCCGTCGGCCAGGTGAGGGCGCAACCGCAGGGCGTCGTCGAGCGTGCGCAGCTCGTGGACCGTCGCGACGTCCTCCTGGCCGGCCAGGCGGCGAGGCGCCGAGCCGGTGGCGATCACCAGGCCGCGGTACGGCACGGTCGTGCCGTCGGCGAGCTCGACGGCACTGGCGTCGGGATCGAGGGCGACCGCCGGCACGCCCAGGCGCAGATCGAGGCCGAGCTCGTTGATCGCGTCGGGCGGGCGCAGGAGGATGCGGTCGGGCTCCCACTCCCCGGCGAGCAGCTTCTTCGACAGCGGTGGCCGGTCGTACGGGAGGTGCGCCTCGGCGCCGACGAGGGTGATGGCGCCCTGGTAACCCTCGGTCCGCAACATCTCGCACGCCCGCAACCCGGCGAGCGAGCCCCCGACCACGACGATCCCCGGTTCCGGCACGCCGCCACGATGGCACGCTGGCCCGCCCGCGGGCCGGGCCGGAGCCGGGCACCCGCCACGCGCCGGGACGCGCTCGGAGGGACCGCGCGCCGGGGCCTCCACTACCGTCGCCGCATGGTCGTGCGCGTGACGCTGCCGTCGGTCGACGAGGTCAACGAGATGGTCCGCTCCGCGTTCCCGGGGAGCGAGAACGAGTGCGTGGAGCTGGGTCCGGGGTGGGCGCTCGCCCGCAAGCGCGCGAGTGACCGGGACATCCGTCCCGGCGGGTTCATCTCGGGGCCGACGCAGTTCGGCCTCGCCGATGCTGCGCTGTGGTACGGCGTGTTCGCCGCGATCGGGCGGGTCGAGCCGATGGCGCTGACCTCCGAGCTGTCGATCCGCTTCCTGCGCCCGTGCATCGGCGAGACGCTGTGGGCACGGGCGACGATCGACGCCGCCGGGCGCCGCAACATCGTCGGCACGGTGCGCATCTGGACCGACGACAACGAGGCCAAGCCGAGCGCCGTCGCCCAGGGCACCTACGTCCTGCCCGCCTCGTGACCGTCCCGCGATGCCCGGCCAGGTCGTCCTCGTCACCGGGGCGTCGCGCGGCTTCGGCGCCGCGGCCGCCCGGCTGATCGCGTCCCGCGGCCACACCGTGGTCGCGACGATGCGCAACCCCGAGCGCGACGGTCCGGCCGTCGTCGCCGGCCTCGAGGACCGCATCCACCTGGATCGCCTCGACGTGACCGAGCCCGACGAGGTCACCGCGGTCGTCGAGCGCGTGCTCGCCGAGCACGGGGGCATCGACGTGCTGATCAACAACGCCGGCTACGGCCTGTACGGGCCTGCCGAGCTGGGCAGCGAGGAGCAGCTCTGGCGGCAGCTCGACACCAACACGTTCGGGCCGTGGCGGCTGATCAAGGCGGTGCTGCCCTCGATGCGGGCCCGGCGCGCCGGGAAGATCGTCAACGTCACGTCCCTGTCCGGGCGGGTGGTGTCACCACTGCTCGGCCACTACGCGGCGACGAAGTTCGCCCTCGAGGCGCTCGGTGAGGGTCTGCGCTTCGAGGTCGGGGCGCTCGGCGTGCAGGTGTGCAACGTCGAGCCGGGCATGTACGCGAGCGACTGGCAGACCGCCAACCTCGACGTCACCGACGGGGTCGCCGGGAGCGACTACGAGCAGATCGTCGCCGAGCGGCTCGCCGCGTTCCGTTCGCTCGCGGCGACGCGTCCCGGGTCGTCCAGCGTCGCCGCCGCGCTGGCGGACATCGTGGACCTCGCCCAGCCACTGCCGCTGCGCTGGCCGGTCGGCTACGAGGCGACCCGCGACATCGCGCTGCGCGCGACGCGCAGCGACGAGGAGTGGGATGCCCTGCGGCGCAGCGGCGCGCTCGGTGACTGGCGCCGGCCGCTCCACCCGACGCCCCCGCCGCCCGCCGAGCACGACTGGTCGAGCGGCAACGTGGTGCTGATCACCGGGGCATCGCGCGGGTTCGGCGCCGCCGCCGCGGCCGAGGTCGCCCGCCGCGGCAACACCGTCGTGGCGACGATGCGCAACCCCGAGCGCGACGGACCGGCGGTGGTCGCCGCCGCACCCGACCGCATCGAGGCCGTCCGGCTCGACGTGACCGAGCCCGACGAGGTCGCCGCGGTCGTCGCCAGGACGATCGAGCGCCACGGGCGCATCGACGCGGTCGTGAACAACGCGGGCTACGGGCTGTGGGGTCCGGTGGAGGCACTGCGCGAGGACGAGCTGCGCCGGCAGTTCGACACCAACCTGCTCGGCCAGTGGCGCCTGGTGCGGGCGGTCGCGCCGCACCTGCGCGCGCAGCGGTCCGGGAAGATCGTCAACGTCTCGTCGCTGTCCGGGCGGGTGCCGAGCCCGATGCTCGCCCCGTACGCGGCGTCCAAGCACGCGGTGGAGGCGTTCACCGAGGCGCTCCGCGAGGAGCTCGCCGCCTGGGGCGTCACCGCCACCGCGCTGGAGCCGGGGATGTACGCGAGCGACTGGCAGACGTCGAACCTCGACGTCTGCGCCGAGGTGCGCGACGGGTCGTCGCCGTACACGGCCGCCGCGCAGCGGGCGCTCGGTGGGTTCCGCCGCATCGCCGCGACGCGCCCGGGCTCCGACGCGGTCGCCGCCGCCATCGCCGACATCGTGCAGCTGCAACAACCGCCACCGCTGCGCTGGCCGGTCGGCGAGGACTGCGTGCGCATGCTGCGCGACCGCGCCCGGATGACCGACGACGAGTGGGAGCAGCACATGCGCGCCCAGGGCTGGGGCCTGCGCCCCGAGGACATGCCGTCCTGACGATCTGGGCGGGATCTCTGCCTTTTCGCCTTCTGGGCGGGATCCCTGCCAACAGTTGGCACGGATCCCGCCCAGACGGTTCACGTGCGCCGTGCTCGGCGGATCACGCCGCGAGGGCACGGCCGGCGAACTGGCGCGCGCCGGCGTCGAGGATCCAGTCGTGGCCGCGACGGACCACCGGTGGCGCGAGCATGGCGAGCGCCCGCAGCCCCCGGGCCCGCGGCGCGAGCCGCGACTGCAGGGTCACCTCGCAGCCACCGGCAGTCGGTCGGACCACGAGCTCGGCGCGACCACGGATGTCGCCATCCACGGTCGCGACGATCCGGCGACACGGCTCGACCTCGTCGAGGTGCACGACGAAGCGAACGAGGTACGGCACCTGCGGGCGCACCGTGCACTGCCAGACGTCACCGGTGGTCAGCCCGCGGCCGTCGAACGACGCCAGCCACGGCCACCACGCGCGGTACCGCTCGATGTCGCTGATCGCCGACCAGAACGCGCCGGCGTCGACCGGGAAGCGGAAGCCGCGGTCCGTCGCCAGCTCCATCGCCGCAGTGTGACATGCCCCCATCGGTCCGCGGCCCCGCGTCGGCTCGTCGCCTCAATCCGATCTGGGCGGGATCCGTGCCAACTGTTGGCAGGGATCCCGCCCAGATGGCGAAAAGGCAGGGATCCCGCCCAGATCGGCGGGGGCGATGCGGACGCCGGGTCCCGCACCCGCGAACCTGGTGCCCGCGGCGGCGTGGGCCGACCGACCGGACGCACGAACGAGGAGACGACATGAGCGACGACCTGATCGAGGTGACCCACGAGGCGCGCCTCTCGCGCGAGGCGGTCGCTGCCCGGCTGCGCCAGCTCGCCGACCAGCTCAGCCGGCACAACCAGGTGGCCTTCGAGCGCGAAGGGATGCGCTACACCGTGGCCGTGCCCGACGAGGTCACGCTCACCGTGGAGATCGAGGTCGGCGAGGAGAACGAGATCGAGGTCGAGATCACCTGGTGACCGGCGAGCCGGCGCGCCCGGCGCGCCGGCTCACAGGCAGGCCAGCGAGCTCTCCTGGGACGTGCGCCCCACCGGGCTGATCGCCACGACGGCGAAGCACGGCCGGCTCCCCGGCTCGATGTCGAACGTCACCGACAGCTCGTCGGTGTTCTTCGGGCGCATGTCCGTCGTTTTCGGGCGCACCTGGTACTGGAACGGCACGCTGCCGTCACCGACGGCCTGCCACGCGACCACGACCTGGTTGTCCTGCGCCGTGGGTGCGACCGTCACGTTCTGCGGTGCGGGCACCGGGATGTCCAGCGTCTGCGGCGGCCCTGGCTGCGTCGTCGGTGGCGCGGCGTCCTCACCGCGACCGAACACGAGCAGCGAGACCGCGACGGCGAGCAGGCACACGACGCCGGCGGCGGTGCCGAGCACGACGCGCCGCGTGGACGTGTGCTCCTCGCGCGTCGTGCGCTCCTCCTCCTCCACCGGCGGCGCCGAACGGGCCACCGTGATCGTCTGGGCGTCCTCGTGCTCGTCGTCCTCGGCGTCGACCGCGCGGATCTCCACCGGCGGGGGCGGCGGGGCGGCCGGGCCGGGCGCCGGCGCGGCGCCGGGCGCCGGCGCGGCGGTGGGCGGCGGTGGCGGTGCCGGACGACCCGCCGGCGCCGGCGCGCCCTGACTGGTCACCGGCGCCGGCGGGGTCACCGACGGGATCTGGCCGGGTGCCGGCGAGGCGACCGGCAGGGGTGTCACCGGGAGGCCGAGCTCGCCCTGGATCCGCTGCAGCTCCTGGCCGAACGCGGCCGCCGACGGCGGACGGTCCTCGGGCCGCTTCGACATCGTCCGCGCCAGCACGTCGGCGAGCGACCGCGGCGCATCGGGGCGGGAGACCCGTGGCGGCGGCTCGAGCATGATCCGCCGAGCGAGCTCGCCGACCGACTGCCGCTGCCCCGGCGGCGGGGCGAACGGCCGGCTGCCCTCGAGCAGCGTGTAGAGCGTCGCGGCGAACGAGTACACGTCCGACGCGGGTGACGCGGGCGCCCCCTCGAGGACCTCCGGCGGCGCGTAGTGCACGGTCAGGCCACCACCGCCGGAGATCGAGCGCTCGTCGTCGAGGGTCGAGATGCCGAAGTCACCCAGCGCCGGCTCGCCGAACTCGGAGATGAACAGGTTCTGCGGCTTGATGTCGCGATGCAACAGCCCGCGGTCGTGCGCCGTCTGCAGCGCCCCGGCGATCTTCACGCCGACGTCGAGCACGTACGCCACGGGCAGCGGGCCCTCGCGCTTGAGCCGCTCGCCGAGCGTGCCGCCGCTGTACAGCTCCATGACGATGCAGGGCTGCTTCGTCGAGGTGAACGCGGCGTTGAACACCGTGACGATGTGCGGGTGCTGGGACACGAGCCCCATCGCCCGGCACTCCCGCTCGAAGCTGCGGCGCTCCCGCTCGTCGGCGAGCCCGAAGCTGAGCACCTTGAGGGCGACACGGCGGTTGAAGTCACGCTGGCGAGCGCTGAACACGTAGCTGAAACCGCCCCGGCCGATCGGCTCGAGCTCGTCGAAGCCGTCGACGCGAACGGACGGCACGGAGGGATCAGCAGTACGGGCCACGATGCGTGCGAGTGCGACTCCAGGTCTGGGTGTACGGGTCAGGTACGTGCGTCCCTGCGGGGAGTGATCCCGATGGCGACGCTTCGCACCGAGGGTTAGCCTACGTTGCAACTTCGTTTCCCTGGTCCGGTTTCAGGGGTGTCGTCGGCGGACGCGACAGCAACGGTCGTTGCTTCGACGCGTGCGTCCCCGGACACGAGCGGGAACGTTCGACGAGAGAGGTGCAACCGACGGTGAGGCTGGTGCGGGCGGACGTCCCAGAGGAGCAGCGATGACGAGGCGCACCCGGCGCAGCGTGGCCGGCAGCGTCCTCGTCGTGCTGGGGCTCGTCATCGGTGCGGTGATCGTCACCGCGCTCCAGGCCGAGGGCCGCGAACGCTCGAAGGCGAACACCAACGACGGCGGAGCGTGGCTGCTCAAGCGCGATGCGGGGTACGTCGGTCACGTCAACAGGGAGGTGGGCGAGGTCACTGCCGCGGTCAGCGTTGCCGACCCCGGCTCCGACTTCGACGTCGACCAGGCGCCCGGGATCATCGTCGTCCACGACCGCACGACCGGGCTCGTGACCGTCGTCGACGACAGCGTCGAGCGCATCGCCAACCCCGCCGGGGTGCGCGTGAGCCAGGACGTCAGCGTGCACGCCGTCGAAGGTGGCGCGCTGATCGTCGACCGGGCGTCGATGAACGTCTGGAAGCTCACCCGCGAGGAGCTGCTCACCGTCGCGTCGACCGACGAGGTCGAGCCGGTCCTCACCGGTGAGGGCGGCACCCGCGCCGCGGTCCTGCCCGATGGGCACGCCGTGCTCGCCGACGAGGCCGGCAAGCGCGTCGTGTTCCTCGAGCCGGACGGTGACACCGACACCAGCCCGGAGATCGATCTGTCCGACGAGGTCGTGTCGATCACCGCGCTCGGCACCGAGCGGGCGGTGCTCGCCGACCCCGACGGCGACCTCGTGGTCGCCACCCCCGGCTCGGCCAGGGCCCTCGACCGCTCGGTCACGGGCGCCGGCGGCGAGCCCACCCCGGTCGTGCTCCAACAACCCGGTGCCGATGCGTCCGAGGTCGTCGCGGCGACCACCGACGGTCGGCTCGTCGCGATCCCCCTCGGCGACGGGGACGCCGACGTCACCGAGATCGGGCAGCTCGCCGGCACCGCGCCGACGGCGCCGATCGCCTACGCCGGTTGCGTCTTCGCCGTGGCCACGCGGCCCGCGACGTTCGCCCAGTGGTGTGCCGACGGCAAGGGCGGGTGGACCGAGGTCCAGCACGAACCGCTCGAGGGAGCCGGGTCGGAGCTGCGCCTGCGCCTCGTCAACGGCTGGGTGTGGATCAACGACGTCGACACCGGCGCGGCGTGGGTGACCAGCCCCCAGCAGCGCCTCGATCGCGTCGAGGACTGGGGCAGCATCCTGTCGCAGCACGACGACGACGATGCCGACGAGCACACCGACGAGGAGGGCGGCGAGGTCATCACCGAGGTCAACCCGGACGACCCGAACGCCGAGATCGTGCAGTCCGACGAGATCGACCAGGACGGCCCCAACCAGCCACCGATCGCGCGCGACGACACCGCCCAGACCCGCGTCGACCGGCCGATCGCCGTCGACGTGCTGCTCAACGACACCGACCCCAACGGTGACGTGCTCGTCGTGTCGGCGGTCGAGCCGACGGGCGGCGATGCCCGCGTCGAGATCGCGCCGGACGGCCGCAGCGTCCAGGTCTCCCCCGCCGCCGGGTTCACCGGCACCGTCACGTTCGGCTACACGATCACCGACGGACGCGACGGCACGGCGTCGGCGAACGTCACCGTCGAGGTCGCCCCGTCCGACGGCAACGCCAACCGGCCACCCGAGGCGCACAACGACATCGCCTCCACGCGCCGCGGCCGTCCGACCACGTTCGACGTGCTCGCCAACGACGTCGACCCCGACGGTGACGCGCTGGTCCTCGAGTCGATCGAGCTCGCCGACCCCGAGAACGACGCCGGCCAGCTGATCCCGGACCCGTCGGGGCGGGTGGTGTTCACGCCGGACCCGAACTCGACGTCGGAGCGCATCGAGCTGACGTACACGGTGAGCGACGACTTCGGCGCGACCGACGAGGGCACGGTGATCGTGTCGGTCCGCCTCGAGGACGCCAACAACGAGCCCGACGCGCGCAACGACGCCGCCGCCACGGTCGTCGGCAAGCCGGTGCGCCTGAACGTGCTGGCCAACGACACGGACCCCGACAACGACCCGCTGTTCATCGCCCAGCAGCCGACGCTCGTCCGGCCGAGCGACCGGGCGATCGACGAGTTGGAGCTCTCGCTCACCCCCGACGGCGAGCTGTTCTTCAACCCCGACGCCCCGGGCTCGTACGTCTTCAACTACGCGGCGACCGACGGCGAGGAGACCGACGTCGCCCAGATCCGCGTCGAGGTGGGTGAGCGCACGGAGAACCGCCCCCCGATCGCCGTGCGTGACGACGTCGTGATCCCGGCGGGCGGGTCGCGCCTCGTCTACGTGATGGAGAACGACGGCGACCCGGACGGTGACGTGATCGGCCTCGTCGGGCACACCGTCGACGAGGACAGCGGGCTCACCGTGCAGGAGGTCGACGGCGTCGGCTATCTCGTCACCGTCGACCCGGGTGCGCCCGCCCGCCCGATGTTCCGCTACCAGATCTCCGACGGACGCTCCGAGCCGGTCTCGGCCGTCGTCGTGGTGGCGGTCACCGACGGCGTGGACGTCGATCAACCGCCCGTCGCCCGCGACGATGTGATCGAGGTGCGTGCCGGCGGCAAGGCCCGCATCCCCGTGCTGGACAACGACTACGACCCCGAGGGCGGGCTCCTCGAGGTCGTCGAGGTGTCACCGGCGCCGGGCAGCGACGTGGCGCCGGGGCTGAACGGCCAGACGGTGGACCTGCGCGTCGGCGCCGACGTCGTGTCCAGCTTCACGATCAGCTACACCGTGGCCGACACCGCGGGGAACCGCTCGAGCGCGTTCGTCGACGTGCGCATCGTCCCGCCGGACGAGGTCAACCGGCCGCCCATCGCCCGCTCCGACGTCGCCCGCACGCGCAGCGGCGTCCCGGTCGTGATCGAGGCGGTCGCCAACGACTCCGACCCCGACGGCGACATCATCGCCATCGAGAGCATCACCGGCCAGCCGACCGGCGGCGTCGCCCGGGTCGAGGCAGGGGCGATCGTCTACACGCCCAACGAGGCGTTCACCGGCACGGACCGCTTGACGTACGCGCTCGTCGACGCGGGTGGCGAGATCGCCATCGGTGAGGTGCTGATCGGCGTGCTCCCGCTGCCCGGCGAGAACCGGGCGCCCGAGGCGTTCGACGACACCGTGCGCGCCATCGTCGGCAGCGCCCCGCTCGTGTTCGACGTGCTGGCCAACGACCACGATCCCGACGGCGACTCGCTGCGCGTCACCCGCGTCGGCACGCCGTCGAGCGGCGAGACGGCCGTGGCCGAGGACGGTGGTGCGGTGGTGTTCACCCCGCCCGCCGAGCTGTCGACGGCCGACGGCAACGCCGCGGAGCTGGCGTTCACGTACACGATCGACGACGGCCGCGGTGGCACCGACGAGGCGACCGTCACCGTCGAGGTGGTCAGCGCGACCGACCCGATCGCCCCCGTCGCCGTCGACGACATGGTCGGCCCGCTGAGCCCCGGCCAGTCCATCGAGATCGACCTCCTCGCGAACGACCTCGATCCCGACGGCAACCCCGCCGAGCTCCAGGTGACGTCGGACGACCCGGCGCTCGGCGACCGCGAGGGCGGTGTCGTGACGATCGTCGCGGGGACGACGTCGAGCCGCCACGTGTACACGATCACCGATCGTGACGGCCTCACCGACACCGGCGAGGTCGACGTGCTCGTCGTGCCCAACCGGGCGCCGACGGTGCAGCCGTTCCGCGCCGAGACCGAGGCGGGCACGCCGATCGAGCTCGACCTCGCGCCGCAGGCGTCCGACCCCGACGGCGACACGCTGTTCTTCGCCTGCTGCGACAACCCGCGCGGCGGCTCGGCGCGCACCGTCGCCAACGGGCCGGGCGAGCTGACGGTCATGTTCGTCCCCGACGACGACTTCACGGGCCTGGCGTCGTTCTCCTACTCCGTCGACGACCAGCAGGGGCACACGGTCGCCGGGGCGGTGACCATCGACGTGCTCGCACCGGCGAACCGCCCGCCCGTCGCCGAGGACACGGTCCTGCGGGTCGAGGCGGGCACGCCCACCAACATCGACCTCGCCGCCCTCGTCGAGGACCCCGACCCGAACGACACGCTGCGCTTCGCGATCTCCGAGCCGGCGCAGGGTGTGGTCTCGCTGCAGCAGTCCGGTGAGGGCGGCGCCGTCGTGCGCGCCACGGCCCCCATCGACGCCTCCGACACGACCGACTCGTTCGAGTTCACGGTGACCGACGCCGCGGGTGAGTCGGACACGGCGACGGTGTCGCTGACGGTCACGGCACCGAGCGCGCCACCACCCCAGGCGCGCAACGACGAGGCGACCACCAACCAGGGCGAGGCCGTGACGGTCGACGTGCTCGGCAACGACATCGACCCGCTCGGCCGCGGCCTGCGCGTGACCGAGGTCGGTGCGACCCCGGCGGGTCAGGCGACGACGGACGGGCGCACCGTCACGTTCACGCCGAACCCGGACTTCTTCGGGCAGACCTCGTTCGTGTACCGCGTCCGTGACGGCGCCGACTCACCCGAGCGCGAGGCCGAGGCCAAGGTGGCCGTCACGGTGATCGGCCGGCCGTCGGCGCCGGGCACGCCGGTCGCCCGCGAGGGCAACGCCACGGCGACGATCACCTGGGCCGCCCCACCGTCCAACGGCGCCCCGATCGACAACTACGAGCTGCGCATCGAAGGCGGCGAGTCCCGCGAGGTCGGCACGGCCACGGGCTACACGTGGAACGGCCTCACGAACGGCGTCGCCGTGTCGTTCAGCGTGCGCGCCCACAACAGCGCCGGCTGGGGACCGTGGAGCGCGCCCTCGCAGCCGGTGACGCCGGACATCGAACCGGGCCGCCCGGCGGCCCCGACCGTGCAGTTCGCCGACGGCGCGCTGATCGTGTCGTGGTCACCGCCGGCCAACGAGGGCAGCCCGATCACCAACTACGACATCCAGATCGGCGGCGGGGCCTCGGCGATCCAGCGCATCGGCGCGGTGACCCAGTACCGCTGGGAGGGCCTGACCAACGGGCAGGAGTACACCTTCCAGGTGCGTGCCGTGAACGCCAAGGGCGAGGGCGAGTTCTCGGCGCCCTCCGCGCCGGAGCACCCCCTGCGCCAGCCGGACGCGCCGGCGGCCCCCGTCGGCGAGCGCGGCGACAAGACGATCACGGTGAACTGGACGCCGCCGCCGAACGGTGGTGACCCGATCATCGAGTACGAGGTGAAGATCCTCTCGTCGGGCGCGGTGAACCGCACGACCGGCACGTCGTTGCGCTGGGCCAACCTGCCCAACGGCCAGCCCCAGCAGTTCCAGGTGCGCGCCCGCAACCGCGGCGGATGGAGCCCCTGGTCGCCGGCGTCGGCGCCGGTGATCCCGTGCGGCGTGCCGGACGCACCGAGCAACGTGCGCGCGACGCGCGGCGACCGCAGCGCCGAGGTCACGTGGACGGCGCCGAACCCGCAGGGCTGCGCGATCACCGGGTACACGATCCGCGCCAGCGGTGGCGGCACGACGAACGTCGGCGGCAACCAGACGACGGCAACCGTGAGCGGCCTGACGAACGGCGAGCGCTACACGTTCACCGTCGTCGCCCGCAACGAGGTCGGCGACAGCGCGCCGAGCGCGGCCTCCAACGCCGTGGTGCCGGCCGGGCCGCCGACCGCACCGACGATCACGTCGGCCAGCCCCGACACCCGCTGCGTCACGGTGAGCTGGAACGCGGCGAACCCGAACGGCAGCCCGATCACTGCGTACCAGCTGTCGGTCAACGGTGGCAGCTGGGAGGGCGTCGGCACCGGGACGTCGACGCGGCGCTGCGGCCTCGCCGACGGGACCCAGTACTCGTTCCGTGTGCGCGCGGTCAACGACGTCGGCCCGGGCCCGGCGAGCAACACCGTCAGCGCGCGCACGCCGGGCGCGCCCGGCCAGGTCGGCGGGCTCAGCGTGTCCGGTGGTGACCGGCGCATCACGGCGTCGTGGTCGGCGCCGGCGAACAACGGCAAGCCGATCACCCGCTACGAGGTCGACGGTCCGGGCGGCACGATCCGTGAGACGAGCCGGTCGCACACGTGGACCGGTCTCAAGCAGGACACCAGCTACAGCGTCCGCGTGCGCGCCTGCAATGAGGTGGGTTGCGGCGCGTGGAGCGCGACGAAGTCGGCGCGGACCGATCCGCCGGCACGCAGCGTCACCTGGAGCTCCTACGGCAACGCCCAGGGGGAGCCGGGCTGCAGCTCGCCGCAGTGCCGGTACGTGCGCGCAGAGGGCCGTGGCTTCACGCCGGGCCAGACCTACCAGGTGGTGTGCGAGGGCGAGGTGCAGGGCCCGTTCTCCGGCACACCGAAGACGGCGAACTCGAACGGCGTCGTCGTCGACGAGAACGCCTGCTACTTCGGGTACAACGAGCGCTTCCGTGTGACCATCGGCGGCGTCGCCTCCGCGTGGAGGCAGTGGCCCGGATGACGATCCGACGAGACGTCGCATCCCGCGACGAGGAGACACCATGAAGCCAGCCACCGATCAGCAAGCCGAGTGGTTCAGCCACTGGTTCAACGCCTTGCTCGAGAACGTCGAGCAGGTGATCAAGGGCAAGCGGGACCAGATCGCGCTCGCCCTCGTGTGCCTGTTCAGCGAGGGCCACCTGCTGCTGGACGACGTGCCCGGCACCGGCAAGACGTCGCTCGCCAAGGCGATCGCCCACTCGATCAAGGGCACGTGGAGCCGCGTCCAGTTCACGCCGGACCTCCTGCCGTCCGACGTCACCGGCGGGCTCGTCTACAACCAGTCACAGGGTTCGTTCGACTTCCGTCGCGGGGCGGTGTTCGCCAACGTGGTGCTCGCCGACGAGATCAACCGGGCCTCGCCGAAGACGCAGGCGGCGCTGCTCGAGGTGATGGAGGAGCGCCACGTCACCGTCGACGGCGTCGGCTACGACGTGCCCCGCCCGTTCGTCGTGATCGCCACGCAGAACCCCGTCGAGCAGGAGGGCACCTACCGGCTGCCCGAGGCCCAGCTCGACCGCTTCCTGATGCGCACGTCGCTCGGCTACCCGGACCACGACCACGAGGTCGACGTGCTGCGCATGCTCACCGACGGCCTGCGGCCCGAGTCGTTGCAGCCGATCATGTCGACCAGCGACGTGCGCACGATGATCCAGGTGGCCGAGGCGGTGCACGTCGAGGACTCCGTGCGCAGCTACGTGGTGCGCCTGTGCGCGGCGACGCGCACGCTGCCGCAGCTGCGCCTCGGCGTGTCGACCCGGGGTGCGATCGCCCTCGTCCGCGCGGCGCGGGCGCTGGCCGCGGCGCAGGCCCGACCGTTCGTCACGCCCGACGACGTGCGCGTCGTCGCGCCCGCCGTGATGGCGCACCGCATGCTGCTCACCCCCGAGGCCGAGCTCGGCCGCGTCGAGACCACCGCGCTCGTCGACGAGCTGCTCGACCGCGTCGAGCTGCCCGCGGCGATGCGCCAGATGGCCTGAGGACGCGCGAGGCACCCGTATGAAGCGACGGATGATCCCGTTGACGGCGAGCGGCTGGACCGTCACCGTCCTCGGGGCCGTCGCCTACCTGGGGGGCTGGATCCTCGGCTGGGTCGAGCTGATGGTCGTCGCCGCCGGCTGCCTCGTCGTGCTGGCGGCCGCCGTGCCGTTCGTCGTCGGCCGGCTGACCCTCGACGTGTCCCGGGTGCTCGAGCCGGAGCGGGTGACGGTCGGGGACCGCGCCGTGGCGGTGATGCGGGTGCGCAACCCGCGGCGCACGCCGATCGCATCACGCGCGATCGAGGAGCACATCGCCGGCCGCCCGGTCCGCCTGGACATCCCGCCGCTCGGCCCCGGGCGGGCCACCGAGGCGGTGTACCCGTTGCCGACCGAGCGGCGCGGCGTGGTCGACGTCGGCCCGGCGTTGATCGTGAAGACCGATCTGCTCGGGCTGATGCGCCGGGAGATCGCCCAGACCGACGTCCAGCGGCTGTGGGTGCACCCGCGGGTCGCTGCGCTGCAACCACTGCCCGTGGGCTTCGCCAAGGACCTCGAGGGCCCGACGTCGGACGCGTCCCCGGCGGGCGACGTCGCGTTCCACGCCCTGCGCGAGTACGAGCTCGGTGACGACCACCGCCACATCCACTGGATGTCGTCGGCCCGGACGGGCCAGCTGATGGTCCGCCACTACGTCGACAACCGGCGGCCGAACATCACCGTGGTCGTCGACACCGAGCTCGACTCGTACCGGTCGGAGCGCCAGTTCGACCTGGCGATCGAGGTGGCTGCGTCGATCGCCGTGTCGTCGCTGCTCCACGGCCAGCCGGCCGCGCTGTGGCTCGACCGCGAGGTCGTCGTCGGGCAGAACCGCTCGGCGGGTCGCCAGGACATCCTCGACCACCTGACCCTCGCCCGGGGGCGCACCGGCACGGACGTCGCCGACGCCGCGCTGCACGCGCTGCGCGCCGAGGTCGGCACGTCCGCGCTCGTCGTCGTCACCGGCAACGTGCCCACCGATCGCTTCCTGCGGATGGCGACCGTCGCCCGGCGCTCCGCCCGGGTCGTGCTCGTGCGGACCTGGCCGCCCGGTGACCGGCTGCCCGGCGTGCTGCCCGGCGCGAAGGTCATCGACGTCGATCAGCTGGACGCCTTCCGAGCAGCCTGGAGCAGGATCACGTGACCGCGATCTTCCGCCGCCGTGGCGTGCCCGCCGACGTGGACGACGGGGCCGACGAGGTCGCCCCGGCGGACCACCGGCCGCGCCGTGGCATCGGCCGCTACACGGCGCTCGCCGTGGCGATCGTCGCGGCGATGTCCGTCACCGCCGCAGCCGGATTCCGCAGCACGCTCTCGGGATGGAGCTTCCTGACGGCGGCAGCGATCGGCGCGATCGGTGCGTCGGTCGTGGTGCTGGCCGCCCGGTTCCGCCGCCTCCTGCTCGGCGAGAGCGTCGCCCTGTCGGCAGCCGGGTTCGTCGTGCTGGGTGGCATCGCCGTCAACGGCCTACCCACCCCGGGCGCGTACGGCGAGTTCGCCCGGGGCCTCGTGCGGGGCTGGGCCGACCTGCTGTCGAGCGCGCCACCTGCCGACATCACCGAGCAGCTGCGCGCCCTCCCCTTCACCGTCGCCTGGCTCGCCGCGGCGATCGGTGGCGAGATCGCCCGCCACACCCGGCGCCCCGGCCTGCCCGCGATCGGGCCGATCCTCGCCCTCGCGCTCAGCCTGCTGTTCACCGTCGAGGAGCGCTGGCTCGCCCTCGCCCAGGGGGCGGGGATCCTCGCCGGGACGCTGCTGCTGATCGCCGTCGCCCAGCGCTTCGGCCGGGACCGCGTGGTGGCGTCCGACGCGCCTGACCCGGCCGGCGACGCCCACAGCCGGACGCGGCTCGTGCTCGGCGCCGTCGTGGTCGTCGGTGCGGTGGTCGCCGCGCCGCTGCTCGGCCCGCACCTGCCCCTCGCCGGGGCGAACGAGCGCTTCGACCTGCGCCGCTACCAGGTGCCGCCGTTCGATCCCCTCGCCGTGCCCAGCCCGCTCACGCAGGTCAAGGCGTCGTTGAAGGAGGATCGCAAGGACGACGTCGTGTTCACGATCACCGGTGACACGCCGGTCCGCCGCTGGCCGGTCGCCGTGATGTCGGACTACGACGGCGTGATCTGGACCGTCGCCGACCCCGAGCGGGATCCGGCGGCGACAGAGTTCATCCCGGTGGACACCCAGCTGCCCGAGCTCGAGGACCCGCTGCCGGAGGGGGCGACCACGGCCGAGCACACGGTGACGATCACCGACCTGAACGGCCACTTCCTGCCCTCGGCCGGCGTGCCCCGCCGCCTGGAGCTGCCCGACGAGCTGGATCCGCGCATGAACCTGCGGACCGGCACCGTCGCCCTGCCCGAAGGTGTCCCCCACGACCTGACCTACACGGTCACGTCCGCCGTCCCACCGGAGGTGACCGAGGAGCAGCTGCTCGAGGCGACGATCACCGCGGTGGACCGGACCGAGGAGCTGGAGCTGCTGCCGCCGCCGGTGCGGAACCTCGCCGCCGACCTGGTCGAGGGGCGCGAGTTTGGGTGGGAGCAGATGGCCGCGATCCGCGACGCGTTCGTCAACGAGGGCTACTACGACGCCACCGCCGACACGCCGCCGGGGCACAGCTACGGGCGCATCGCGGCGATGCTCGCCGACCCGACGCGGGTGGTGGGCTTCGAGGAGCAGTACGCGGCCGCGGCCGCCGTCATGGCCCAGGTCGCCGGCCTGCCGGTCCGGGTCGTCGTCGGCTACGAGCTCCCCGAGGACGCGTGGCAGAACGGTCGCGCCGAGGTCACGGCCAACGACATCTCGGCGTGGGTCGAGCTCGATGCGGGCGAGCTCGGCTGGGTGGCCGTCGACGTCACCCCGGACCGCTCGCGCGTCCCCGACCCCGAGACCCGGGGCCGCACGACGCAGGAGATCGCCATCCCCAATCCGCCGCCTCCGCCACCGCCGCCGCCGAACGTCGAGCCGCCGCGCCAGGAGGACGAGGAGGCCGACGACGAGGAGATGGAACCGATCCGCATCGACGTCGGCGACCGCACGGGCTTGGCGCCGTGGGCGGTGGTGGCGATCGGCGTCGCCGGCGTGCCGATCGGCCTGCTGCTCGTGTTCGCGGCGGTGGTGCTGGCCTGGAAGGCGCTGCGGCGCTGGCGGCGGCGACGGCGTCCGTCGCCGACGGCGCGCATCGCCGGGGCATGGGCAGAGGCGATCGACCGCTGCACGGAGGCCGGGGCACCGCTGGTCACCGGTGTCACACCCAACGAGCGCGTCAGCTTCTACGTGCGCGTGGAACAGCTCGACGAGCTCGAGCCCGACCTGCGCGTGCTCGCCCGGCAGGTCGACCGGGCCACGTACGCGGCGACCGAGCCGTCCGAGGAGCATGCCGCCGAGGCGTGGCGGAGCAGCGACGAGGTCGCCGCCGCACTGCGCCGGCGCTGCACCAAGGCTCAACGGTTGCGGATGCACCTCGACCCACGTCCGCTCCGCCGCGATCTCGCGACGAGCGGCGCCCGCCCCCCACAGGACCGACGATGAGCGACCGACCGCCCCCCAGCCCCGACACGCCCGAGCCGTTCGACGACGACGACGATGTGACGGTCCCGGGCGACCACGAGCTGGTCGCCGAGCTGCGCTCGCGTGCCCAGCAGCGGCCGCCGGACCCTCCCGCGGCCGGCGACCGTGAGGCCGGCGAGGACGACGACATCACGGTCGCCGCCGAGGACGACGTGATCGCCGAGATCCGCGCCGCCACGCGCGACGCGGGTGAGGAGCCGACGTCGGTGCTGCCACCGACCGGTGGCCCCGACGCGCCGACCGCGCCGCTCCCCCCGGTGCCGGGACCCGCCGAGGCACCCCCGACGGTGCCGCTCCCACCCGTCCCCGGCCAGCCCCCACCGCCGGCGGGCACGCCAGGCAACTTGCCGCCACCGCCGCCTGCCGAGCCGACGGCCCAGATGCCGGCCGTGCCGCCAGCACCGTCCGCCCAGCGGACCGGGCGCTGGCAGCCGCAGGGTCGCCTGCCGGTCGCCCAGCGCGCGCCGGCGCCGGCGGACGCCGAACCGCGGCGGGCGCCCCCGTGGATCGCCATCGGCACCGCGCTCGCCGTCGCGATCATCGTGATCGGCGCCGTGCTGTTCACCCGCGGCGGCGACGATGCCGACACACCGGCGTCGTCCGTGCCGGGTGCGGACACCGTCGCCACGGCTCCCGAGGCGACCGGCACGCCCGCGACGACGCAGGACGACGACACGTCGCCCCCGCCGGCATCCCGGCCGGTCGCGCCCGCGCCGCCCGAGGAGCCGCCGCCGGACACCGCCGCGCCGACCACGGCGGCGGCGACCACGACGACCGAGGCCCCCACGACGACTGCGGCGGCGACCACGACCACCGGGGCCGCCACCACGACCACCGCCAGGCCGACCACCACCGCCGCGACGACCACCACCGCGGCGGGATGAGGCACACCGACATGCTCGAGCTCGACGACGACGACACCACCCCGACCGAGAACGCGTCGGTCCTGCGGGAGCTGGCCGCCACGCTCGCCGCCTTCCCCCTCGGCGTCGTGCAGTGGGGCGCCGCCACGTCACCCGGGACGCGGCGACGGATCAACGAGGACGCATGGGGCCACCGCGGCGAGGTGTTCGTCGTCGCCGACGGCATGGGCGGCCGCAGCGGCGGCACGATGGCCGCGCGCACGGCGATCGACCGCTTCCTGGACCGCGTCGAGCGCGCCGGCGGCCAGCCGGACTGGCGGGCGATCGTCGACCGCGTCAACACCGACGTGCTCTCGGTGGCGGCTTCGCGCGGCATCGAGCGCGTCGGCACGACGCTGCTCGCGGTGGCGGTGGGCGGTCCGATCGTGACGCTGGTGCATCTCGGCGACTCCCGGGCGTATCGCTGGTCGCGCAGCGGCGTCGGCGACCGCCTGGACCTGCTCACCCACGACCACAACGTCCGGGCGGAACTGCTCTCTGCCGGACTGGACGTGCGGGACTACCGTGATCGTGGGGTGGCGCTGCACGGCCTGACGTCCTTCATCGGGCTGGAGCACGAGGTGCTCCGGATCGATGTGCTCGCCGTGCCCGTGCGTGCCGGAGATCGCATCCTGCTGTGCACCGACGGGATCTACCGCCAGCTCGACGACGACCAGCTCCGCATCGCGCTCGCCGATGCCCACCCTCGGCGCTGCGCGGAGCGGCTCGTCGAGCAGGCGGAACAGGCCGGCGGTCGGGACAACGCGACCGCCGTCGTGCTCGAACTGGGTCTCACGAACGGGGAGGGTGCCCATGGCTGAGGTCGTCGTGCGCCTCGCGCCCGGGACCGGGCTGCTGTCGCGGCGCGCCACCGCACTGCTGTTCACCGCCCGGCCGGAGACGACGCTCGTCGAGGCCTTCACCGGCGCCGCGCCGGGGAGCGAGCTCCAGGCCGTCGCCTCCGCCACCGTCGCCGCCGGCTTCGACGTCGGCCCCTTCGTCGGGCTGTCGTGGGACGGCACGCTGCGCGTGATGGCGTTCGGCGACGTCGCCGTGGAGACGGACCAGCCGTCGCTGCCCATGCTGTCGGGGGCGGGGTCGCGCACGTGGGTGGAGCACACCGTCGTCGCCGACCAGGCGGTCGTCGAGGTGGCCGCCGCGGACGCGGCGCCGGCCACGAACCTGGAGGCCGGCACGGTGCTCGCCGGCGGCTTCCGCCTCGAGCTCGGCCCGACCGGGACCACGACGCCCGGCGAGCGGCCCGCAACGGACGCGGCGGCGGGAACCGCGACGGACTCCACGACGTCAGTTCCTCGCATGGAGCACGTCGCGGTCCACCCTGACCCGGCCACCGCCACACCACCCGCTGACGTCTCCCCAGCGGGGGACACCAAGGTGATTGACGGTGCAACCGATGCGCAGCGATCGACGCGAGCAGCGCCGCAGGATCCCGCCGGGGCCCCCGATCCCGTCCTCGAACCGGCCACGCCGGACGACGAGCACGCGGCACCTGGCGGGGTGGTGGCCCCGGCCGGCCCGGAGCCGCTCCAGAACGTTGCACAGGCAACGTTCACCGTGATTCCCGACCCGATCGAGATCGACGACGACGATCCGGTCGCCGAGCTCGCCGCGATCCAGGCCGCGGCCGTCGGCCCCGACGGCCAGCCGCTCGAACCGCCGGGCGCGGCGCCACCATCGCCCCCGCCGGTCGAGGAGCACCCGCTCGAGGAGCCCGACCCGGACGCGACCCTGCCGCCGCCCGTCTCGGACGCCCTGCTCGCCGACGTCCGCAACGTCGAGCCCAGCGGCGAGACGCGCGGCTCGCTCGTCGACGCCAAGGTGTGCGGGGCCGGGCACCCGAACCCGCCGACGGCGGCCACGTGCGCGGTGTGCTCGGAGTTCCTCCCGCCGGGTTCCGCTTCCGTCGTCCACGTGCCGCGCCCGAGCCTCGGCTGGATCCAGCTCGACGACGGCGAGCTCGTCGAGCTCGACCAGGAGCTGCTGATCGGGCGCAACCCCGGCCGCGACCAGGACCCGTCCCGGGCGTCGCTACGGCGGGTGAAGACCCCGGGCGACAAGGTGTCGCGCAGCCACCTGGAGGTGCGCTTCCAGGGGTGGGACGTCCTGATCAACGACTGCGGCTCGACGAACGGCACGTTCGTCGTGCCCCATCCCGGCGGACAGGTCGTCGCCCTCGAGCCGGGGCGACCCCAGATGATCGACGCGGGCGCGGTCGTGTACTTCGGCTCGCGCTCGTTCACGCTGCTGGGCCGCGAGGAACGGCGATGAGCGAGCGGGACGCCTCGCGGCGCGATCGGACGACCTTCGAGCGGAGCAGACCCGGAGCATGAGCGATCCGAACCTGTACGTCGACTTCATCGGTGAGGTGATCAAGGTCGAGCCCGGCAACGAGCTGACGTTCGGGCGCCAGGCCGACCTGCACATCGACGACAACCGCCACCTCCACCGCGTCCTCGGGCGCTTCTGGTCCCGTGGTGACTCCTGGTGGCTGACCAACGAGGGGCGGTCGATCACGATCCAGATCGCCGATGCCGACTCCCGTTCCAGCGTGCAGCTCGCGCCCGGCAGCGAGATCGCGCTCTCGTTCCCGAACTCGATCCTGCGCTTCCGTGCCGGCGTCACCGACTACGAGCTCATCGTGCGGGTACCCGACCGGGGCGCTCGCGAAGGCGACGACGAGGACGACGACGATCCGCTGAACGCCGACGACGACGAGTTCGGGGCGACCATCGCGCTCGGCGACATCATGCTGACCGACGAGCAGCGGCTGCTCCTGCTCGCCCTGGCCGAGGGCACGCTGCTCGACCCGCACAGCAACGTCGAGCTGCCGACGAACCGCGCCGTGGCCCGCCGCCTCGGCTGGTCGATCACGAAGTTCAACCGCAAGCTGGACAACCTCTGCAACCGGTTCACGAAGCTCGGCGTGGGTGGCCTGCGGGGGTCGATCGACCAGCTCGCCACGGACCGCCGCCGGCGCCTCGTCGAGCACGCCATCGAGTCCGGGCTGATCACGCGCGACCAGCTCGACCGCCTGCCGCCCGAGCCGGGCTGATCCGGACGCGCCGCTGCCGGCAGCCGTCCGGGCGATCGGGCGGTTGCCGGCAGCGACGGGACGACGTCAGTCCTGCAGGATCGCGATGTCGCGGAACTCGGGCTTCGACGTGAGGTACGGGTGGAAGACGACGTTGTCCTGCGTCACGTACGCCACCTGCGGGAAGAACACGACCATCTCCAGGACCGACTCGGCCATCTCCTTCGAGGCCTCCTTGAGCGCCACCTCGCGCTCGGCGGGATCGATGATCGCGGTCACCTGCTCGAGCAGCTCCACCATCCGCTCGGTCGTGCCGCCACCGGGGTTGGCGAACGCGTCCGGGGCGGCGCGCTGGATCATCGTCATCGCCGGATCCGGCCGGCCACCCCAGCTGGCGAGCATCGTGTCCGCCTGCTCCTGGGCGAACATCAGCTCACCCAGCGACGGCGGGTCGGTCGGGCGGATCTCCACCGTCACCCCGACCTCGGCCCACTGCGCCTGGATGACCTCGGCGACCTCCGGGTAGGTCGGCAGGCCGCCGGGGGTGAGCATCGAGAGCTCGAGGCTGTCCACGCCGGCCTCGTCGAGCAGCTCACGCGCCCGCTCGGGGTCGTACGGATAGAGGATCTGGGGGATGTCCTCGTTGTACGCGAAGTAGCCGGGCGGGAACGGCTGGTCGGTGACGACGCAACGACCGTCGATGAGGTTCTGGCAGATCGACTCGCGGTCGAGGGCGTGCAGCAGGGCCTGGCGCACGCGGACGTCGTCCTGGTTCGCCCGGGCCCGGTTCTGCACGATGTAGAAGTACTGCAGCTCGGTGTTGAGCATGAGCCGCAACCCCTCGATCTGCTCGACCTCCTCGACCTGCCGCGCACTCACGGTCGTCGCGTTGAGCTGCCCGGTGCGCACCGCGTTCAGGCGGGCGTTGTCGTCGGCGACGACGCGGATCTCCAGGTCCTTGACCTTGGGCACGCGCTCGGTGTCCCAGTAGTCCTCGTTGCGCTCGTACTTGGTGGTGTCGCCGCTGACGTGCGACACCATCTTGTACGGGCCGGCACCGACCATCCGGGCGTCGAGGTCGACCCCCTCCTCGAGCGCCTTGGGGCTGACGAGGATGCCGGCGCGGTCGGCGAGCGACCCGAGGATCGCCACGTTCGGCTCCGACAGGTGCAGCTCGACCGTCATCGGGTCGACGACGGTGACCGACTCCAGCGCCGCGAGGTCGGTGGCGACCGACGAGCCCTCGATGCTCTTGCCCCGGTCGAGGTTCATCTTCACCGCCTCGGCGTCGAGCTCGGCACCGTCGTGGAAGCGCACGTTCGGGCGCACGTGCATCGTCAGCGTGCGCCCGTCGTCGCTGAACTCCCACGACTCGGCGAGACCGGGAATCAGCTCGCCCGTGGGCGCCAGGTGCACGAGGCGGTCGTAGACGGGGAACAGCGTCGTGGCGTCCTGGCTGATCGACGCCCGGTGCGGATCGAGGCGGCTGACCGTGATCGGGTAGCCGTAGACGAAGGACGCGTCGAGGTCCGGTTCGCCCTCGGGTTGCTCGAACGTGCCCGACGCTCCCTCCTCACCGGCCGTGCCGGGCGTCGTGCCCGCCGTCGTGCCGGCAGTGGTGCCGGCCGGTGCGGTGTCCGGGACCGAGTCGGACGGTGCGGCGGTCACCGGTGGCGCGGTGCCGCCGGCGTCGTCGTCATCGTCGTCGCCGCACGCGGCGAGGGCCAGGGCACCGGCGAGGAGGAGCGATGCCCACGAGCGCGCTCGAGCAGATCTGACCATCAGGAAACCCCCTGGCGACGCGGTCGGTTGTGCCGCGGCGACGCTACAGGTGACCGTGACGTCAGCTTCGGTCGTGCGGTGCGGTCGGGTGGGCGCCGCCGACGCGACGACCGTCGACCCGGACCGCGGTGATGTCGGCAGGGCCGGCGAGGCGCACGATCCGCTCGAACACGCCGGCGGGAACGTCGGCGCCCGCCCAGCGGCGCAGCACGCCGTGCTCGGCGGCGGTATCGACGACGATCGCGTCGAAGCGCCGGCCGCGCAACGGCGTCTGGAGGAGCTCGCCGACGACGATCACGCGAGCCGGCGGTCGAACGGCACGCCGAGCGCCGCTGGCGTCCGGCTGTTGCGCCCGCGCAGCACGAGTGCCACGAGCGTCACCACGTACGGCAGGGCGAGGAACACCTCGTAGGGGATCTCGGTGCTCGTGCCCTGGAGGCGCAGCTGGACGGCGTCGCAGAGCCCGAACAGCAACGCCCCGAGCGCGCACGGCAGCGGCCGCCATCCGGCGAACACCACGAGGGCGAGAGCGACCCAGCCCCGGCCGGCCGTCACGTTCTGGATGAACAGCCCGAGCGGGCCGCACACGAGCACGGCGCCGGCGAGGGCGGCGATCGCCGAGCCGGCGATGGTGGCGACGTAGCGGGTCCGGGCGACGTGGTAGCCGAGCGCGTCCGCGGCGACGGGTGCCTCGCCGACCGCGGCGACGACGAGGCCGGCGACGGTGCCGCGCAGCACGACGATGATCGCCGCCAGCACGACGAGCGTGAGCACGATCAACGCGGGCATCCCGATGCGCTCGATGCGCGGCGGGTTCTGGCCGATGCCGAACGAGAGCTGGAAGATGAACGACGTCGCCGCGACCGCCATCAGCGTGAAGGCGAGGCCGGTGACGATCTGATTGGCCCCGAGCCCGACGACCACGAGGGCGAGCACCGCCCCGCACACGGCGCCGGTGAGGAGCCCGGCGAGCAACCCCACCCACGGGCTGCCGGTGGCGTCGGTGACGAGGTAGCCGGCGAGCGCCCCACTGACCATCAGGCCCTCGATGCCGAGGTTGAGCACGCCGGCGCGCTCGCACAGCAGCGCCCCGAGGGCGGCCAGGGCGACCGGCAGCGCGAGGCGCACCCCTGCGCTCAGCGTGGCGACCGACAGCACGACGTCCATCAACCACGCTCCTGACGGGCCCGGAGCCGCACGACCACGGCGTCGCCGACGACGACGAAGATGATGATCATCGCCTGGATCACGCCGACGAGCGTCGACGGCAGCTGATGGGTGCGCTCGGCGACGTCGAAGCCGATCCCGAGCCCGGCGAGTCCGAGCCCGGCGAGCAGCACGCCGAGGGGGTGCAGGCGGCCGAGCAGGGCGACGATGATCGCCGTGTAGCCGAGATCGACGCTGAACTCGGCGTTGATGCGGTCGGTGACGCCGGCGACCTGCACGTAGCCGGCGACGCCCGACAGCAGGCCGACGAGGGCCAGCACGGCCACCACCATGCGGCCGGCGGGCAGCTCGTTGGCCCGCAGGGCGATCGGGTTGTGGCCGACGACGTCGACGCGGAATCCGAAGCGGGTGCGGCTCATCAGCAGCCACGCGACCGGCACGAGGGCGACGGCGATGAGGAACCCGAGGTGCACGTGGAGCCCGGGCACGGTCGGCAGGGCGGCGTTGCCGATCACCCGGCTGGCGGGCACGAAGGACGCGGGGTCCTTGATCGGCACCCGGATCATCCACTGCATCGCCGCCGTGGCGACGTAGGTGAGCAGCAGGCTGGAGATGACGATGCTCGTGTTGAACCGGTTGGCGAGGAGTGCCGAGATCGAGCTCCACACGAGGCCGGTGGCGGCGGCGATGACGATGCAGGCGGGGACCAGCAGCCAGCCCGGCAGGTCGCGCACCCCGCCGGCGGTGGCGACCGCGGTGGCGACGACGGCGCCGAGCACGAACTGCCCCTCGGCGCCGATCGTGAACAGCCGCGCCCGGTACGCGATCGCCAGGCCGAGCCCCATCAGGACGAGCGGAGTCGCCCCGATCGCGGTGTTGCGCAGCCCCCGGGGGGCGACGAACACGCCACGCAGGACCTCGCCGTAGACGGCGAGCGGGTTCGCGCCCTCCCGGGCGATGAGCAGCGCCCCGACGGCGAGGGCAGCGGCGACCGCGACGACCGGGACGCCGGCGACCACCACGGCTCGCCGGACGACCGCGCCCCCCGACGCGCCGGCGTCCAGCGGCTCGGCGTCGAACGGCTCGACGGGCTCGATCGCCGTGGCCACGGCGCTCACGACGCACCGCCCATCGCCCGGCCGATCGCCTGGCGGTCGAACGGCGGCGAGAAGGTCCCGGTGAGCCGACCGTGGGACAGCACGATCACGCGGTGCGACACCGCCAGCACCTCCTCCAGCTCGGCGCCCATCCACACGACCGCAGCACCGCGTGCCGCGGCATCCAGCAGTCGCTCGGCCACGGTCGCCGCGGCACCCGGATCGAGGCCGCGTGTCGGGTGGCAGGTCACGACGAGCTGCGGTTCCTCGGCGAGCTCGCGCGCCAGCACGAGCTTCTGGGCGTTGCCGCCAGAGAGGCTGCGGACCGGTGCGCCCGGCCCGGCGGCACGGACCTGCCACGCGGCGAGCCGGTCGGCGATCGCGTCGCGCCGCACCCGCCGGCGCGGGCGCCAGCGTCGGCCGCGCCCGAGCTCGACGTTGTCGGCGAGGCTCATCGGGCGCACCAGCGCCGTGCGATAGCGGTCCGAGGGGATGTAGGCGATGCCCCGGGCGATCCGCTCACGCGGCGCGCCGTGCGGCAACGGCGCCCCGTCGAGCGTCGCCGTGCCCGCATCGGGCGCGGCGAGCCCGGCGAGCACCTCCTCCAGCTCGGCCTGTCCGTTGCCGTCGACGCCGGCGACGCCGAGCACCTCTCCGGCGCGCACGGTGAAGCTCACGTCACGCAGCCGGCCACGTGACAGGCCCTGGACGGCCAGCCGCACCGGGGCGTCCGCCGGGAGCGTGGGGACGCGCGCCGTGCTCGCCACGGGCGGCACGTGACGACCGATCATCGCGTCGGCGAGCGTGGTCACGCTGTGCGCGGCGACCGGCTCGTCGGCGAGCACGACCTCGCCGTCGCGCAGCACGGTGACCCGATCGCAGCCGTCGATCACCTCACCGAGGCGGTGGGTGATGATGACCACGGCCCGGCCCTCGTCGGCCAGCCGCCGGCACACGGCCAGCAGGCCGGCGGCCTCGTCGCCGGTGAGGACCGCGGTCGGCTCGTCGAGGAGCAGCACCCTCGCGTCCGCGTCGAGCGCCCGGAGGATCTCCAGCCGCTGCTGCTCGCCCACCGAGAGCTGGGCGACGGGCACGCCGTCGCGCACGGCCAGCCCGAAGCGTTCGACGAGGGCGGCCAGGCGCTGCCCGGCGACACGTCCCGTTGGCAGGAAGTGACCCCTCGGCCGGGCGAGGACGAGGTTCTCGGAGGCCGTCAGCGTCGGGACGAGCGTGAAGTGCTGCTGCACGAGGGCGACACCCCGGCGCCGCGCGGCACGGGCGTCGAGGTCACCGACCTGCTCACCGGCGAAGGTGAGGGTGCCCGCATCCCGTTGTTCGAGCCCGGCGAGGATGCGCACCAGCGTGGTCTTGCCGGCGCCGTTCTCCCCGAGCAGGGCGTGGACCTCCCCGGCCCGCAGCACGACGTCCACGTCGCGCAGCGCGACCACCCGTCCGAAGTGCTTGCGCACCCCCGAGGCGCGGACGGCCTCGGGGGTGGCACGCTGCCTGGGGGGCGGTGGCATCACCGCGGCGGTGGGGCTGGCGGTCGTCGTCACGGACTCAGGACTGGTCGTCGTAGGGGACCTCGAAGGAGCCGTCACGGATCTGGGCGAGGCGCTCCTCGTACCGCGCCATCGCCTCGTCGGAGATGCGGTCCTGCCAGTTCGGGCTGATCACGACGTCCATGCCGCCGTCCCGGAGGAGCACCTCGTAGTAGCGGGCCTCGTTCTTGCCCGCCACGACGTCCTCGACGATCTCCTCGAACACGGCCTCCAGGTTCCACGTGAACGAGGCGAGGACCGACGGGCCGACGTCGGACATGTCGCCGACGTAGCCCATCGCCACGCCGCCGTTCTCGTTGGCGGCCTCGATTTGACCGAACGTGGGTCCCTGACCGCAGCCGATGTAGCGACGGGCACCGGCGTCGCCCTGGGCGATCGCCGCCTCCTTGGCCAGTTGCACGTCGTACCAGTCACCGACGGCCACGAAGTCCGCGGTGGCGTCGGGGTCGAGCTCCTGGACGCCGGCGAGGAACGCGTTCTTCATCGCCCGGCACACCGGGACGTCGTAGCCACCGGCGCCGGCGACGTCGCCCTCGACCGCGCCGGCGGCGAGGATGCCCTCGAGGTACGCCGGCTCCCAGAACGGCTGGGAGTAGTCGCCGACGTTGCCGGCGACGTCGCCGAAGCCGCCGGCATACACGAAGATCGTGTCGGGGTACTCGGCGGCGACGGCCTTCACGTCGTCGCCGTAGTTGAACGAGTGCGCCACGATCGGGTTGAACCCGTCGTCGGCCAGTGCCCGCAGCGCGTTCTGCGCGTCGGCGCCGGGCTGCACGTTGTCCTGCAGGGAGATCTCGCTGACGACACCGCGGGCGAGCAGGTTGTTGGCGCCGTCGTAGGCGAACTCGCCCCACGAGCCGTCGAACCAGTCGGCGCTGTAGATGACGGCGAGCTTGGGTGCGTCCCCGGCCGCAGGCGTCGTGCCGGGGTCGACGGTGTCCGGTGTGCTCCCCGCGGGCGGCGCCGTGGTGGCGTCGCCGGCGGGTTCCGTGACGGCCGCGGCGTCGTCGTCATCGTCGTCCCCACAGGCCGCGAGGGTCAGGCCCAGCGCGAGGACGGTGGCCGCCAACGTCGTGAGGCGGGCCCGAGCGGCCCCGCCGTGATTCGCCCGAGATATCAGCATCGCTGCGCGACCGTAGGGACGGTCCGTTTCTGCTCTGTGTCGGGCGTGTGAAGTGTCCGTCCGGGCCGATGGCACGTGCCACGACGGCGCGCCCCAGATTGCTCGCTGTTATCACCCCTCGACGGGACGGCGCCGCGCGCGGCGGGTCAGCGCCAGCCGAGGCCGGGCGCGACCTCGCGCAGCACCGACTCGATCAGGTGGGCGTTGTACTCCACGCCGAGCTGATTGGGGACGGTGAGCAGCAGCGTGTCGGCCGCGGCGATGGCCTCGTCCCGGGCCAGCTGCTCGACGAGCACGTCGGGCTCGGCGGCATACGTCCGCCCGAAGATCGAGCGGGTCGTGCCGTCGATGCTGCCGACCTGGTCCCGCTCCTCGCCGCGGTTCCAGAAGTAGGCGCGATCCTCGTCGGTGACGATCGGGATGATCGAGCGGCTCACCGAGACGCGCGGCTCGCGGTCCCAGCCGGCCTCCGCCCACGCCTTGCGGAACGCCTCGATCTGCTCGGCCTGCTGCACGTGGAACGGCTTGCCGCTCTCGTCGTCCTTGAGCGTCGAGCTCATCAGGTTCATCCCGAGCGACGCCGCCCACTCGGCGGTCCGGTTCGAGCCGGCGCCCCACCAGATGCGCTCGCGCAACCCCTCGGCGTGCGGTTCGATGCGCAGCAGACCTGGCGGGTTCGGGAACATCGGGCGCGGGTTCGGCTCGGCGAAGCCCTTGCCCTCGATCACCTGGAGGAACACCTCGGTGTGCCGGCGGGCCATCGCCGCGTCGTCGGCACCCTCGGCCGGCGCGTAGCCGAAGTAGCGCCATCCGTCGACGACCTGCTCGGGCGAACCGCGGCTGAGGCCCAGCTGCAGCCGGCCGCCGGCGATCAGGTCGGCGGCGCCGGCGTCCTCGGCCATGTACAACGGGTTCTCGTAGCGCATGTCGATCACGGCGGTGCCGATCTCGATGCGCGACGTGCGCGCCCCGATCGCCGCGAGGAGCGGGAACGGCGACGCGAGCTGGCGGGCGAAGTGGTGGACGCGGAAGTAGGCGCCGTCGGCGCCGAGCTCCTCCGCGGCCACCGCGAGCTCGATCGACTGGCGCAGGCTGTCGGCCGCGGTGCGTACCCGCGACCCCGGTGCCGGCGTCCAGTGCCCGAAGCTGAGGAATCCGATCTTCTTCACAGTATTTGCGTCAACAAATATCGGAAGATCGGTATTCCTCGCTGGCCCGCGTGGCTCAGTGCGCCGAGCCGGGGGCGCGAGCGTTCACGAGCAGCAGGCGCGCCGTCACGTCGCCCGACGACATCCAGCGGTGCGGGATCGTCGCCAGGTGCCAGACCACGTCCCCTGCCCCGAGCTCGAAGCGCCGGCCGTCGCCGAGCTCGACGACGACCTCCCCCTCGAGCACGACGAGCAGATCCTCGCCGTCGTGCTCGAACCAGTCGCCGAGTCCGGCGCCCGGCGGGACCTCGTAGGTGCGCGCCTCGATCATCCGCCCCGGCGCGCCCGCTACGAGCCTGGCCGTCGCCGAGCCGGGCTCGTCGCCGACCGGGGTGACCGCGCCCTCCCCCGCCCGGGTCACGGCCACCGTCGTCTCCGTCGGTGGGAGGAAGTCGCGCGGGCTCACACCGAGGGCGGCGGCGATGCGGTACAGCGTCGCCACCGACGGCATCGCCCGGGCGTTCTCGAGGTTGGAGAGGAACGGCTGCGACATGCCGGCCCTGGCGGCGAGGGCGCGCATCGACAGCCCGGCCGCCTGACGCTGGCTGCGCAGCGCTGCGGCGATGCCGGCCGCCACCTCGTCGTCGGGCGGGACCTCGGTGGCGTGCGCCGACGGCTCAGCCATCACCGGCCACGTCTGCACGTTCGCCCATCACGCGCCACGGTAGGCCGGTGTCGGCGCTGACGGCCGCAACAGACGCGGGCCCATCAGCTTCGCCATCAGGTGCTCGCCCGACGTCACCGGCTGGTAGCGCGGCGGGTGGTGCTCGTCACAGCAGGTCGGCAGGCACTCGATGACCGCGTCGTGGTTGGGCTGCTGGAACCAGGCGATCGAGCGCCGCCGGAACGGCCCGTCCACGCCCGCCGGCGGCGGCACGACCCGGTGCAGCGTCGAGCGCCAGCGGTCGTTCGTCCACTCGGCGAGGAGATCGCCGATGTTGACGATGAACCCGCCCTCCGGCGGCAGCACGTCGTGCCAGGTTCCGTCGTCGCCGCGCAGCTGCAGCCCCGGCACCGGATCGGCCAGGAGGACGGTGATGGTGCCGTAGTCCGTGTGCGCGCCCATCCGCATCTGGCCGGGCCGGAACGGCGGTGCCCCGGCACGGCGCTCGTAGTTGTTCGCCCGCATCACGCTGATCGAGCGGTCGCAGTACGGGACGAAGTGGTCCTCGGGCAGACCGAGGGCGAGCGCCGCCGCGGCCATCACGTCCATCGCCACCTGCTCCACGGCGTCCCAGTAGGCGAGCCACGTGGCGCGGAACGAGGGTGGCTGGTCGGGCCAGACGTTGGGCGCGAAGTAGGTGTCGCGGTGAGCGGCGAAGTACGGATCGGCCGCCTGCTCGGGCGTCAGCTCGCGTCCGATGTTGAACGCCTCGAACACGTCGGGCGGGAGGTCCTGCTCGCCGAGGGAGTAGGCGAGCGCCTCGCTGCCCTCCGGGGCGTAGCCCCGGTTGGCGGCCCGGTCGGGAACGTACGTGGCCTGCTTGGCTTCGAGCGGCAGGTCGAAGAACGCCGTCGTCACGGCGAGCATCTCGTCGATCAGGTCGGGGTCGACGCCGTGGCCGGTGATCGCGAAGAACCCCGACGTGCGCCCGGCGCGATCGAACTCCTCGGCCACCGCGCGCCGCTCGGCGACGGAGCCCTCACGGAACCGACGGAGGTCGATCGGGGTGACGTGCATGGGGCGGACGATATTGCGGGCGATATCACCGTGTCGGCCGGAGCTGCCCGTGTCAGCGATTGTTCACACGGCCGATACATGAGAGAAATCACCGGTCACGGATCCGGGTCTACGGTCGGGATCGTGAGCAGTCTCCAGCGCGTCGACCTGGTCACGTCCCCGCCGGGCGAGTACATCCCGGTCATCGACCTCACCGGGCCACGCCACGAGGTCGCCCGGGCGATCGATGCCGCGTGCCGCGAATCCGGCTTCCTCGTCGTGACGGGCCACGGCGTCGATGCCGACCTCATCCAACGGATGCACGACGTGACCCTGGCGCTGTTCCTGCAGCCGGCCGAGTGGAAGCAGCAGTGGCAGCCGCCCGCCGACGCCGCGGGCCTGCGCGGCATGCACCTCGTGCCGAGCTACGTCTCGGCCGGCGAGGACATCCCGACCGCGCCGGACCTCTGCGAGCTGTTCACCATGTGCCGCCTGGGCGAGCCCGAGGCCGCGCGCCGTGCCGAGCAGGCGGGTGTCCCGCCGGCGTGGCGGACGCCCAACATCTGGCCCGACCGGCCGGCCGGACTGCGCGAGACGTGGCTCGCCTACTACGCGGCGATGGAGGTGCTGGCGAGCGAGCTGCTCCACCTGTTCGCGCTCGGCCTCGGGCTCCCCGAGGACCACTTCGACCGGTTCGTCGACGAGCACATCACGAACCTGACCGCCAACTACTACCCACCCGTCGCCGCCGAGCCGCTGCCGGACCAGTTCCGCAAGGGCCCGCACAGCGACTGGGGCTCGCTCACGATCCTCTACCAGGACGGCGTCGGCGGGCTGGAGGTGTTCGACCGCCGCAGCGGGGGATGGGCCGAGGTCCCCGCCCTGCCCGGGACGTTCGTCGTCAACATCGGCGACCTCATGGCCCGCTGGACGAACGACCGCTGGCAGTCGACCAAGCACCGCGTGCGCATCCCGCCACCCGAGCGCCGAGGCCTGCAGCGCGTGTCGATCCCCTTCTTCCACCACCCCAACTGGGACGCCGTCATCGAGTGCCTGCCGAGCTGCCTCGGCCCCGATGACGAGCCGAGGTACGGCCCGGTGACCGCCGGCGACTACCTGCTGCAGCGCGTGGAGGCGACGTACCGATGATCCCGCCCGTCATCGACCTCAGCGATCCCGACCGCGAGCGCCTCGCCGCGGCGATCGACGATGCCCTGACGAACGTCGGCTTCATGGCCATCGTCGGCCACGGCATCGACCCGCACCTGATCGAGTCGATGTTCGCGACGGTCGCCGACTTCTTCTCGCTCCCGCTCGCCGAGAAGCTGGCGGTGGCACCGACCGACCCGCGAGTCCCGCGCGGCTACTCCTACGTCGGCGCCACCGCCCAGGCGGCCGCGCACGAGGAGCCGACGGCGGCAGATCTCAACGAGACGTTCAACGCCGGCCTCGACCCGATCCCGGACACCGCCTACTACCGGACGTACGCCGCGCACTTCCCGCCGAGCATCTGGCCGGCGCGCCCGGCGGCGCTCCGCCACATCTGGCGCGAGTACATGACCGCGATGCAACGGCTGTCCGGGAGGGTCCTGTCGCTGATGGCGACCGCGCTCGGGCTCGACGAGCACTGGTTCGACGGCCTGATCGACAAGCCGATGTCGTCGATCACGGCGAACCACTACCCCGCGCTCGACCACGCACCGGAGCCGGGGCAGTTCCGCGGCGGTGCACACACGGACTACGGCACGATCACGATCCTGGCCTCCGACGGCGTGCCCGGCCTGGAGCTCCTCGACGAGGACGGGACGTGGACGCCCGCACCCGACGTCCCGGGCGCCTTGCACGTGAACACGGGCGACATGCTCTCCCACTGGTCCGGCGGCCGGTGGCGCTCGACGTGGCACCGCGTCGTCACGCCACCGGGGCCGCCGCCGTACCCCGAGCGCACGAGCATCGTGTACTTCCACAGTCCGAACGCCGACGCCGTGATCGCCCCGCTGCCGGGACGCGAGGCCGATGCATTCACACCGATCACGGCCGGCGAGTACCTGCGCGCCAAGCTCGATCGCTACTACCTGCTGCGCACCGGCGCCGCGTCCTGACCGCGCCGCCCGCCGGCTCCCGCGCGCTCGGTACGGCCGGCGCGCGGGGCCGGCCGTACGCTCCGCGGCGGAGCCCGGACGAGGTAGCGCTCCGGGAACGACCCGCGCGGAGGCGACGATGACCGACAGTTTCGTGCTCGAGATCCCCGAGCAGGTGGGCCTGCCGGTGGCCGCGAAGCGCCGGCCGCAGACCGGTCCGGCGGATCAGTGGCCGGCGGGGACGCGCATCGTCTCCGCCGACAGCCACATGCTCGAGCACGACATCTGGATCGAGAAGTTCCCCGAGCACCTGAAGGAGTGGGCGCCGCGCATCGAGTTCCGTGACGGCGGCTGGCAGTTCTGGACCAAGGACCGTCCGATGCTGCCGAAGGAGGCGGCGCTCGCGCTGTGCGAGGCGATGGAGTGCAACCCCGGGTTCATCCACGTCGAGCCGCGACTGAAGGACCTCGACGCCGAGGGCGTGGAGAAGGAGCTGATCTTCCCGCAGCGCCTGTTCGGCCTGTACATGGCCGGGGACTTCGACCTGCGCGAGGAGATCTTCAGTTGCTACAACGAGCACATCGCCGAGGTGTGCGCCCAGGCGCCCGAGCGGCTGTACCCGGTGATGATCCCGAACTACTGGGACCCGGCGAAGGCCGAGGAGTCCGTGCAGCGATGCAAGGAGCTCGGCACCCGCTGCCTGATGGTGCCGATCAACCCGCGCAAGGACGTCGACGGCGAGCCGATCGCCTACAACAACCCGAAGATGGACCCGTTCTTCGCGGCCGTCGCGGCGAGCGGGATCCCCCTGTGCTTCCACATCGGCGAGAACGTCCCGACCAACCTGCCCGGTGCCGCCGGCACGTTCGTGCTCACCCAGATGCAGGGCTTCCGGCCGATCTTCGGCGCCCTCGTGTTCGGCGGGGTCTTCGACCGCCATCCCGGGCTGCAGGTCGTGTTCGTCGAAGCCGGCATCTGCTGGGTGGCCAGCGCCATCCACGACGCCGACATGATCTACACGCACTTCCCCACGGCCGTGCAGCCGAAGCTCGCCCACCCGCCGAGCTGGTACTGGTTCAACCACTGCTATGCCACGTTCATGACGGACCCGCCGGGGCTGGAGCTGCTCCACCGCATCGGTGCCGATCGCGTGATGTGGAGCTCGGACTACCCGCACCAGGAGTCCACGTGGGGCTACACGCGCAGCGCGATCCAGGCGGTGTTCGACGCGACGACCGTGGAGAACGCCCAGCTGATCCTCGGCAAGACGGCACTGCGGTTGTTCGACATGGAACGACCGTTCACGACGGTGGCGGCCCGCTGACGCCGGCCCGGGGCAAGCGCACGACCTCCCCCGGACGCGGCAGTGCCCCCGGCCGAGGGAGAAGCCGGGGGCACGATCTTGATGCGCCGTGGTCAGGCGCCCGCCGTTGTTCGTGTCGGGAGGGAGGTGATCAGGCGGCGCTGGTCTGGCGCTGCTGCTGGGCCTGCTTACGGACGACGGTCGCCGTCTGCCGCAGGGCCTCAGCGATCTTTTTGAGCTGAGAAGCGAACTGCCCCTCCCACTCGTTGCGGAAGCGATCAGCGTCGGGGCCCTTCCACCAGACCGAGTTGACCTGGTTGGAGATCTGCTGGGTCGCCTGCTGGATCTGCTGGGCCTCCTGCTCGAACTTCTTCGACAGCTGATCGAGCTGCTCTGGATCCGCACCAAGCTGAGCCATGTCTGTTCTCTCCTTGTTGTTTCAGGAACACGCAACCACTGCGCATCACTGACCGTCACTGGTCAACCTTCACGGTAGAGAACCGGGCCAGTTCCGGAAATGGGGAGGACTCCCCGACGGGTCCCCTCCCCCGTGCGGCACTCCCGCCTCCGGACGCACGGGGGGCCGCGCCCGTGTGCGCGATCAGTCGTGGCGCCACCTGGTCACACACCCGGGCGGTGGTTCTCCGTCGATCACACGTTCGATCGTGTGGCGCAGGTCGGTGACCCGCCTCGTCGCCGGAGGGGGCAGACTGGGGCACCAACAACGGAACGCCGAAAGGAGGCAGCCATGCACGCCACCGTCGGAGACCGCATCGTGGTGCCGGGTCAGCGCGTCGGGCAGCCGACACGTGACGGCGAGGTGCTCGAGGTGCGTGGCCCAGGTG